>ENA-UONU01000999-UONU01000999.1-human-gut-metagenome-genome-assembly--contig:-CS51-NODE-999-length-23882-cov-15.264826_pt1 | contig 23882 bp, 8 predicted proteins | sample MGYA00242462_ERZ724009 | MGnify/ENA metagenome assembly ERZ724009 | reverse complement strand
CTGATTATTTAATGCGAAAAGGAAGCGAGGTTGTCAATATGTTATTAGACGAATATGACTATGAGACAGATATCGAAGTGCAGAGAGAAGAGGCAAGAGAAGAAGGACGGAAAGAAGGACGAGAAGAAGGACGAGAAGAAGGACGAGAAGAAGGGAAGAAGAAGGGACGAGAAGAAGGACGAAGAGAAGAAAAAAGTGCTCTCATCCGGAAAAAACTTGAAAAAGGAAAAACAATTTCCGAAATTGCAGATGATCTTGAAGATACAGAAGCAAATATTACCTTTCTAATAGAGAGATTTTGTCTTGATAGAAATTGAGTACAGATAAATCGACAAAAGTTAGAAATATGTTGAAAATACCCGAAAATACCGGTAAAAAAGGCGATACAAATGTAAAAAAATACAAACCGAGAATGATTTGTATAAATACATTTGGTCAAAATAATTATATAATAAAGTACTTAGTGGTAAATGCAATCAATTTGAACAATTTGCCCGAAGAAAAGGAGGAGAAGGAAAAAGATGAAATGGACTAAGAAAATGAAAGGAGCAGGAAAGAAAGCTGCTGTAACTGTTACGGCGCTTGGCATGGTGCTTACAGCATTTCCGCCGATACCGGCGAAAGCTGCGGAAGATTTTGCCGGGCAGTTGACAAGCGTCGAGTCAGTGAAAAAAGGCGATGCAGACAACATCGTTATTGTGACTTTCAACGGTGGTGTAAAGGCAAAGCTTACGTTTCTTGAAGACGGGATCTTCAGATATAACGTAGATCCGAGCGGCGAGTTCTCGGAGTATGCAAAACCGAGACAGAGTTCCCACAAGGGACGTATTCAGCAGTATCCTGACAGCTCCAGTGAGTATTCAAAACCGGAAGCAAAGATTAAAGATGCAGATGGAAAGTTTACGATCACAAGTAAAAATGTTTCTGTTGAGTTTGATAAAGAGACAGCTAAGATGAAAATCTTAAGCAACGATAAGGTTGTGATGGAAGAAAAAGAAGCACTGGCTATTTCAAAATCTGCAACAGTACAGACTCTTAAGAAAAACGACGGAGAGAATTTCTACGGCGGTGGTACACAGAACGGCAGATTCGTTCATACAGGAGAGTCGATCAATATTGTAAATGAAAGTGGATGGACAGACGGCGGTGTAGCATCTCCGAACCCATTCTATTATACGACAGGCGGATACGGAGTGCTTAGAAATACATTTGCCGATGGTAAATACGACTTTGGTAAGACAGCGGCAGATACTGTAACGGCAACTCATGAAGAAGGAGAACTTGACGCTTACTATTTCGTTTCTGATGGAAAGGATAACACAGAAAAGACACAAGAGCTTTTGAGTGAGTATTACCATGTAACAGGTAATCCGGTTCTTCTTCCTGAATATGCTTTTTATGAGGGACACCTGAACGCATACAACCGTGACGCGTGGTCAAACGAGAAGCCGGCTGGCAGTTCGAAAGCATGGACGATCAAAGGAACTGATCCGTCGACAAGTGAAGGAAAGACAACATATGAAATCGGAATGAGCGATAAGTTTGTTCCGGTAGACGGACAGCAGCTTGAGTCTCTTAACGGTGAAGGTCCGACAGTGGCTACTGAAAACTATCCGGAGGTAACGACACCATATGAATTTTCAGCCCGCGCAGTGCTTGACGATTATGTTAAGTATGATATGCCGCTCGGATATTTCCTTCCGAACGACGGATACGGCGCAGGATACGGACAGAACGGCCATCATATGACAGGCGGAGTGAATGCGGACGGAACAAGCTCGGCAGACCGCCTCGCGGCAGTTAAGGCGAATGTAGATAACCTTGCTAAGTTTACAGAATATGCACAGGGAAAAGGTGTGCAGACAGGACTTTGGACACAGAGTTATCTGACGCCGGATTCAAATTCGGGAACATTATGGCATCGTCTCCGTGACTTCAAAAATGAAGTTAAAGTCGGCGGCGTTTCTACATTGAAGACAGACGTTGCATGGGTTGGACATGGATATTCTATGCAGCTTGACGGTGTGAAGACAGCTTACGATATCGCGACAACGGAAGGCGATATCCGTCCGAACATCATCTCTCTTGACGGATGGGCAGGATCACAGCGTTACTGCGGTATCTGGACAGGAGATCAGACAGGTGGCAACTGGGAGTATATTCGCTTCCACATTCCGACATATATCGGAACGTCTCTTAGCGGTAACCCGAACGTAGGAAGCGATATGGACGGTATCTTCGGCGGAGATGCGCTCATCGCTACGAGAGATTATCAGTGGAAATCATTTACACCGCTTATGCTCAACATGGACGGTTGGGGAACTTATGCGAAGATGCCGTATACATTCGGTGATCCGTATACAGGTATCAATCGTATGTACATGAAGATAAAAGCACAGCTTCTTCCGTACATTTATACAGGAGCAGCTTCCGCAGCGAACATCGATACAGGCAACGGAGATACAGGACTTCCGCTTATGAGAGCGATGTTCCTTGAATATCCGAATGACAGCTATGCAAGCAGCAAAGCGATGCAGTATCAGTATATGCTCGGATCAGAGATGCTTGTAGCTCCGATTTATCAGAACACTGCAGATGCAGAAAATGATGGTAATGATATCAGAAATAACATCTATCTTCCGGGAGAGAAAGACGTTTGGATCGATTACTTCACAGGCGAGCAGTATCAGGGTGGACGAGTTCTCAACAACTTCGACGCTCCGCTTTGGAAACTTCCGGTGTTCGTAAAGAACGGCGCGATCATTCCGATGTGGGAAGAGAACAACTCTCCGGAAGAGATCGACAAAGCAAACCGTATCGTAGAGTTCTGGCCGGATGGAAAGAGTTCCTATACGATGTTTGAAGACGACGGTAAATATATCGAGAATGATCTGAAAGAAGAAGGCGAGTATGGAAAAGTAACGGACGCTTCTTACGGCGATCATGTATCCGTGAAGTTTACGTCGGAAGTAAAAGACGGAACAGCTACATTGACAGCAGAGAAGTCAACAGGAAACTACGATGGATATAAGAAAGATAAAAACACAACATTCGTTGTAAACGTATCCAAGAAGCCGTCGAAAGTAACAGCAAAAAATGGCAGTGAAACTCTCAATGTTGAAGAAGTGACGAGCAAAGCTGACTTTGATGCGAAGAAAGCAGAAAAAGGAAAAGCAGTTTACTTCTATGACGAGTCTCCGGCAATCGAGACATATGCATCTGAGAAAGAAACCGGCATTGCAGATCTTGTAAAAGATGTGAAGAGAACACCGAAGCTGTATGTAAAATTCGCTCAGGCTGACGCGAAAGCAGTTGATCAGACATTAGTAATCGAAGGATTCGCAAACGATGGAAAACTTCAGAAAGATCAGTTGAATGAGAAACTTGCAGTTCCGACACTGACAGAGAAAACTGACGAGAAGACACCGACAAGTATCACGCTTGGATGGAATAAAGTAGAAAACGCTACATCTTACGAGCTGATGATCGACGACGTTGTATTTGCCGTTGGCGATGCTGAGGCATATACGCATGTAGATCTTGCTTACCATTCAGAGCATACATATCAGGTTCGCTCAAGAAACGCGGACGGATATTCCAAGTGGAGTGAGAAACAGACATTCCAGTCAGCAGAAGATCCGTGGAAAGACACGCCGAAGCCGCAGTCAATCACATGGAGCGGAGCAATTTACGGAAATCATACTGCAGATCGTGCATTCGATCAGGAGTTCCAGCAAAGCGACGGAGGTTTCCACTCTGATGGAAACTCAATCGGACAGACGCTTACTGTAGATTACGGAAAAGCGTATAAACTTGATAAGATCGAGTATTATCCGCGTACGGATGCCGGTAACGGAACTGTTACAAAGATGAAACTTGAGACAAGTCTTGACGGCGTGCACTGGTCAGAGGCGAAAGAGTATGACTGGGAAAGAAATGCTGAAACGAAAGTGATGGATAAGCTGAACTGTGGAGCGCGTTATATCCGTTTCACACCACTTGCGGCATTGGGTAATTTCTTCTCTGCAAGCGAAATTAAAGTTTACAAAGAAGAAAATTCAACTCCGTTTGCAGTCGGAAGTACAAATAACAGCGAAACGGTAATCGAAGCTGACTACACGAACATGAAGAACTATCTCGGAGTAGGCGGAGACGATAAGATCTTCATCGATCAGATCAAGAGTCGTTACGGCGATATTAACATGAACAACGTTTATGACGTTTATGATTATGCATTCACGATGTTCCAGTTGGATGGAGGAACGCAGAAGACAGACAGCGTTTCAGGAGAAGCTATGCTTCTTGCAAGCAGCGACAGTGTGAAGAAAGGCGAGACGTTTACAGTTGACGTTTACGCACAGGATGTCGCAGGATTGAACGCGTTTGGACAGGTGATCAATTACGATCAGAGTAAAGTGGAATTCGTTTCCTGTGAAATTTCTCCACTCCTTGCTCAGATGGAAGACCTGACAGTTAATAAAAAGTATGAAGATAGAGCATATGTAAACCTTGCGTTTGCAAACCGTGGAGACAAAGAACTCTATACCGGAAGCGACATGCTTGCTACAATCACAATGAAGGCAAAAGAAGATATCTCTACAACAGATGCGAAAGTGATCGACCTCTCTAAAGTAACTTTGATCGGACCGAACTACAGCATGATCGAGTCAACGGTTGACGCAGAAGTTGAGATCCCGGATGTTACGGTAACAGAGAAGAAGTTCGGACAGGCAGACTTCAATATCACAATGACAAATGAAATCCTCACAGAGGATAATGCAGAAGAGCCGAACGTAGGAAAATTGATCCAGCAGGGCAACTATAACGGACTGTTTAATGGAACAATTAATCGAGATTTCGAGCTTAAGTGGGATATTGAATCCAATCATGATCCGGAGACAGGAGCGCTTCCGGAGTACATCAAACTTCCGTTGACGATGCATCTTGCATTAAAGAATCCGGAAGCATTGAATAAAGTAGTCGTATCGAACGCAAACAAAGGCAACGGTTATTTGCAAAAAGCATCTGCAAAACTGATCTACACAGACGGAACAGAATCTGATGAGATCAAGATTGAGACGGAACAGGATAAATACACATTCGAGTTTGAAGGCGGAAAAGCAGTAAAAGAAGTACAGATTACATTCTTGCAGGCTACATCAACAGGCAACAAGAATAACATGCTCACACTTGCAGAACTTGAACTGTCAAATCTTTCTAACACACCGGTTACAGGAATCACAGCAGATCCGAACAATGCAAAAGAGATGTTTGTCGGAACATTGGCAGACATTAATGCAATCGTTCAGCCGGACAATGCAACAAACAAATTCTTCACAGTAGAAAGTTCTGATGAGGACGTTGTGAAGATCATTACGCTGGCAGATGAGAACAAACATCCGATCTACAAAGCGAGAGCGATGAAGGAAGGAAAGAGTACGATCACTCTGACAGCAGCAGGAAACAAAGAAGTAAAAGCAACATACGATATCAATGTTAAAGTCGGCGTTGATATTTCAGGATTAAATGAAGCGCTTGCTAAAGCTCGTACATATCAGGCATCTGCTTACACAGAAGAAAGTTATGGACAGCTTACAGCAGCAGTAAATGCGGCTACAGAATTGCTGAAGGGCGAATATACTAAGAATCAGGTACTTGAAGCACAGATGGCAATTTACGCGGCAATCGATGGACTTACATTCCGCCCGCTTGATGAAACAAAACTGCTTGATGCAAAGGCAGAAGGATTCACAGTAACGGCAACAAGTGAATGTGATCCTGATAAACTTGAAGATGGACTTGCAACAAACGTACTTGACGGAAAAGAGGATAATTACTGGCATACAGAGTACAACAAAGATGTATTGCCGCAGAGCCTCAATTTCGATCTCGGCGGACTTTACAACTTGACAGATATTACATTCCTTGCTCGTCAGGGAGTGACAAACGGCGATATTCTGAAAGCGCAGATCTTTGTAGGAAGCGACAAAGACGATATGAAATCTGTCGGAACATATGAGTTCGATGAGAATGGAAATGTTCTTGTAAACAGAGACCAGTATCAGCAGATCGCTTTTGATGCGAAAGATGTAAGATATGTAGAGTTCAAAGTTCTTGAAGCAGGAGCACAGGATAAATTTGCAAGTATGGCAGAGATCCGTTTCTACGGAGAGAAAACGACAGCAGCGTTGAAATCTCTCTATGACAGCTATGTGGCAGAAAACTTGGATAAAGCAGACTACACAGCAGACTCATGGGCAGTATACGAAGCGAAGATGAATGAAGCGAACGCTCTCATCGGAGCAAACGATACAACAAACGCAGCAGCAGGCGAAGCTTTGACAGCATTGCAGACAGCGCATGACAGACTTGTGAAACTTAATCCAGATCCGCAGCCGGGCGATGTAGATAAGAGTGGACTGACGACTCTTTATAATCAGTACAAAGACACCAAAGCAGACGGATATACAGCAGAAAGCTGGACAGCATTCAATGAAGCTCTTATGAAAGCACAGAGTGTTCTTGCAAATCCGAATGCAACACAGGATGAAGTAAATGCAGCAAAAGAAGCATTGCAGACAGCTTATGACGGTCTTGTAAAAGACACAACTCCTGATCCGAACCCGAACCCGAATCCGGATGGAAACGGCGGTAGTGGCGGAAACAGCGGAAGCAATGGAAACAGTGGAAATAGCGGAAGCAATGGAAGCAACGGAAACGGTGGCAATGCAGCTGTTGTTACAGGTGACAGCGCAAACATCGCAGGATATTTGATGGCGCTTGTGGCAGCGGGCGGAATCGCTGTAGTAACATTCTTTAGAAGAAAAAGAGTGAAATAAAAATATCTGATTCGTAAGATGAAGATTATATGAAACAAAAAAGGCGGTGCGCGTAAGGCACCGTCTTTTTTGTGCGACGAGTTAAAATTCGGGATTGCAGGAGAAGAGATCTTTCCAAACAGGAAGATCGGATTTATGAGAGATGGAGTTTCAAATCTGAAATTCCATCTCTTTTCCGGTTTTGGGATGACGAAATGTTAGCTTGTAAGCGCAGAGATGAAGTTGTCCTGCCTGAAATCGTTTTGTCGAAGATTGTACGGAATTCATATGATCGGTGATTTTTTTGCCATATTTCCGATCGCCTATAAGGGGGTGTCCGAAATGTGCCATTTGCACACGAATCTGATGATGTCTGCCTGTGTCAAGATGGATTTCTACTAAGGCAGAAGATTCATTTTGCAATGGCGGCTGCCTGTGGTTTCGGGACGTGTCTTTTGGCGTGTCAGTCGATTTGGAATCGGTAAATTTTTCGTTTCCGGGCGTGCCGTATGTTTCTATTGTTCTGTAGTGAAGTCTGGCAAGTTTTGCTCCCGGAGTCGTTTTCGTACAGACTGCGGAACTGTTTGTACGGGCATCTTTGACGAGATAGTTTTCAAGAGAGCCTTCCTGCGGTTCGGGAATGCCTGATATTACTGCAAGATAATATTTCCCAAATTCTTGGGAAGTGAGCTGGCGGTTTAGTTCCTTTGCGGCGGCAGGTGTTTTTGCAAAGACGAGAATCCCTTCTACAGGCTGGTCGAGGCGATGAATGATCGCAAGATACGGTTCGCCTGATTTTGCCCGGTGAAATTTACGTGAAGAAAAAAGATGGTTTTTGAGCAGGCTTTCCATGTCGGAAGTTCCGATATGACTGCTCTGAGTCGGCGTTCCTGCGGGTTTATGGCAGACGATGATCTGCTCGTCTTCGTATATAATAAGCGGGGATGCATTTTTTATCATTTGTCTTATTTTCGCTCCTTCGTATTATTGACTTTTCAATGTGTTACGGCTAAACTGATTATCATATAAAAGAATTTTCAGGTCAACCCTTTAAGGAGGAAATTCATGATAAATAATGAGTGGGAAAGATCGTTGGATGAATTGAATCGGACGATTCAGGACGCTATCGATCATCAAAATTACGGACGGTTAAATCAGAATGTGACGGATACGATCGGACGTGCGATGGAAGGACTCTCCAGAGGACTAAGAAACGGAATCCGTTACGGAAGCGATGCGATGAATGCCGCTGCGGATAATTTTGCACAGAGGCAGAGACAAGCGGGAAACACACCGCCGTTTCATAATCAGGGAACAGGATCTGCAGGTGGTTTCACGCAGAATCAGGGAGCGGGCTCAGCAGGCGGATTTACACAGAATCAGAGGACAGGCGCAGCGGGCGGATTCACGCAGAATCAGAGGACAGGCGCAACTGGCGGTTTTACGCAGAATCAGAGGACAGGCGCAACTGGCGGATTCACGCAGAATCAGAGGACAGGCTCAGCAGGCGGATTTACACAGAATCAGAGGACAGGCGCAGCGGGCGGATTTACACATAATCAGGGAGCGGGCTCAGCAGGCGGCTTCGCGCAGGATCAAAGAACGGGAACAGCGGGGAATTCCGTGCACAGAGGCGGAATCCTTTATCTGAAGGGAACGGCAATAAAGGTCGGCGGTATCTTCCTCGCGATTACGGGATACCTTGGGATGATCGTTACTCTGATCATCGGTCTGATGCTTCTGTTGGGAAGTTCGGTAACAGGCTGGCAGATGGAGATAAATGTCATGGCGGCTTTGATGGGCGGTTTTTCTGTTGCGTTTGCAGTGATGGGAATTATCGGAACATCGAATGCGTGTACGGTGAGCCGTTTTGGAAAATATGTGAAAATGATCGGAAACAGGGAATATTGTGACGTAAAAGAATTTGCACAGCAGAGCGGACGTTCTGTGAAAGCAGTTGTGAAAGATTTGAAAAAGATGATTAAAAAAGGCTGGTTTCGGCAAGGTCATCTTGATGAGCAGGAAACATGTCTTATGACGAGCAACGAAGCTTATCGCCAATACACGGCGCTTATGGAAAGAACGCGTCGGGAAAAACAGGAAAAAGAAGAGCGGGCAGCGAAGGAACAGGAAGAGTTTTCCAGACTTTCTCCGGAAGTCCAGAAGATCATCGAAGCAGGCGACGAATATGTGAGGGCGATCAAAGCGGCGAATGACGCAATACCCGGAGAAGAAATTTCGGAGAAAATCGCCCGTATGGAAATGCTTGTAGACAGGATATTTGACCGGGTCGAGCAGAAACCCGATACGGTCAGTGATATCCGAAAATTAATGGATTATTATCTTCCGATGACGATGAAACTGCTGCAGGCGTATGAAGATTTGGATGCACAGCCTGTACAGGGAGAAAATATTATTTCTTCCAAAATAGAGATCGAAAAGACGATTGACACTCTTAATGTGGCGTTTGAAAAGTTGTTGGACGATCTTTTTCAGGATACGGCGTGGGACGTGTCGTCGGATATATCGGTTCTGAATACGATGCTGGCACAGGAAGGTCTTACGGAAGACGAGATCAGAAAGTAAAAGCGCGCAGCGAGTGGAGAAGATAAGATAGAAAAGATGTTCGCAGCGAGTAAAGAAGATAAAATAGAAGCTCGGGGAATGATGAGTGAAGATAAGTAAGATAGGGCTGAAGAAAGAAATGGAAAAGGAGATTAAAGAAATGGGAACAGAATTTAAGGACTTAGACACCACTCCGACATTGACGTTAGATCCGTTTCAGGCGGCGGATAAAAAGGAAACTCCGGCCGTGCAGCAGGTAGAAGAACCGGTGCTGGACGACAGCATTTTGACAGAAGAAGAGCGTCAGACGGTCGAGGCATTTGCAAAGCAGATCGACTTGACGAATTCATCGCTGATCCTTCAGTACGGAGCGGGAACGCAGAAGAAGATGGCGGATTTCTCCGAATCGGCGTTGGATAATGTGAAATCTCAAGATCTCGGCGAGGTGGGGGATCTCCTTACCGGCGTTGTGACGCAGTTGAAAAGTTTTGATGAAGATGAAGAAGAAAAAGGCTTTTTCGGCATTTTTAAGAAAGCGTCGAACAAAATTGATTCTATGAAAGCGAAATACGCAAAAGCCGAGACGAATGTAAATGAGATTATCAAGGCGCTGGAGAAGCATCAGGTACAGCTTATGAAGGATACAGCGCTTCTTGATAAGATGTACGAACTGAATCTGACATATTTTAAGGAATTGTCGATGTATATTCTTGCGGGAAAGAAGAAACTTGCGGAAGTGAAAAGAACACAGCTTGCGGATCTGATGAGCAGGGCGCAGGCATCAGGACTGCCGGAAGATGCGCAGGCGGCGAAAGATTTGGATGAGATGTGCATTCGGTTTGAGAAGAAGATCCATGATCTTGAACTGACAAGAATGATTTCTATTCAGACTGCGCCTCAGATTCGGCTCGTTCAGAATAATGATACAATGATGGTTGAAAAGATCCAGTCTACAATCGTAAATACGATTCCTCTTTGGAAGAGTCAGATGGTTCTTGCGCTTGGGGTAGAACATTCGACGCAGGCAGCGGAAGCGCAGCGGCGTGTTACGGATGTGACGAATGAGCTTTTGAAGAAAAATGCAGAGAAACTGAAGATCGCAACGACGGAAACGGCTCGGCAGTCCGAGCGGGGAATCGTGGATATGGATACGCTCAAAGCAACGAACGAGTCTCTGATCTCTACGCTTGATGAAGTAATGGCAATCCAGCGTGAAGGCAGGGAAAAACGTCAGGCTGCGGAGGCGGAACTTCGCAATATGGAGCAGGAATTAAAAGGAAAGCTTTTGCAGCTTCACGGATAATGTTTGGGATAAGGTCTTAGATGCACGTTTAGGATGGTATTTTCGGAATGAATACTTGGAACGGCGGTTTCGGTTGACATTCTGCCGGATTTTGGGTAAAATCACAGATGCAAACAGGCGAGGAAAGAGAATAGTATATGTGTGGAATGCATCAGAGAGAAGGCGGTTGGTGAAAGCCTTTGCAGGAACACATTGAACCGGCTCCGGAGCTCTGTATGAAAATACAGCGTATATCTGCGTTAAAGATAAAAGAGAGAACAACGGCAGGCAGGACGTCTGCGGTGTTAATAAGGGTGGTACCGCCGAGATGCTCGGTCCCTTGTGGGGAAGAGCGTCCCGGCGTTTTTATATAGGCGCATATAGGAAATGAGACGCTTTTCCGGCAGAGAAGTTTTGGCGCTATCCGGGAATCTGCCGCGTTACCGGAAATTTTTACGATCCGGGAGAAACGGGCAAAACGGAAGAAACGGTCGAAACGGTCGATTCGGACGGATATGGCTAAACTGCTGCGCTATGGAAGCGATGGAAGAAAAGTCGGAACAAAAGATAAAAAGTTCCGAAAATGATTTGGGAAATGAGGTAAGAAAATGGCGAAAGAAAAGAAACTTGTACAGTCGATCACATCGAGAGACGAAGATTTTGCACAGTGGTATACAGATGTTGTGCGGGAAGCAAAATTATGTGATTATTCAGGCGTAAAGGGATGTCTGAACTATCTTCCGAACGGATATGCAATATGGGAAAATATTCAGTCGGATCTTGACAAACGTTTTAAAGACACAGGTGTGGAAAACGTATATCTTCCGGTTTTGATCCCGGAAAGCCTTTTGCAGAAAGAAAAAGACCACATCGAAGGGTTCGCGCCTGAAGTAGCGTGGGTAACACACGGCGGAGCGGAGCCGCTTCAGGAGAGATTCTGTATCCGTCCGACATCTGAGACATTGTTCTGTGACGTGTGGAGCAAGACGGTTCAGTCTTACAGAGACCTTCCGAAAGTATGGAATCAGTGGTGCTCGGTTCTTCGTTGGGAGAAAACGACAAGACCGTTCCTTCGTTCAAGGGAATTCCTCTGGCAGGAAGGTCATACGATTCATGCGACATATGAAGAAGCGGAAGAACGTACAAAATTAATGTGGAAAGTATATAAAGACTTTGTAGAAGAAGATCTTGCGATTCCGGTTGTTGCCGGAAGAAAAACAGAAAGTGAAAAATTTGCGGGAGCGCAGGACACTTATACGATTGAAGCGCTGATGCACGACGGTCAGGCTTTACAGTCGGCGACAAGCCATTTCTTCGGAAATTCTTTCCCGGATGCATTTGACATTAAGTATGCAGATAAAAATAATGAACTGCACAGTGTGTACGAGACATCATGGGGATTATCCACCCGAATCATCGGTGCGATCATCATGGTTCACGGCGATGACAGCGGTCTTGTACTTCCGCCGAGAATCGCTCCGGTACAGACAAGAGTTATTCCGATCGCGCAGCATAAAGAAGGTGTTCTCGATAAGGCAAATGAACTTCTTGACGCTCTTAATAAAGCCGGATATCGCGCGAAGATCGATGATTCCGAAAAGAGTCCGGGATGGAAATTCAGTGAGCAGGAGATGCTCGGAATCCCGACTCGTATCGAGATCGGACCAAAAGATATCGAAAACGGTCAGGTTGTTGTTGTGCGCAGAGATACAAGAGAGAAGATCGTTGTGGCAATCGATGAGATTACAACGAAACTCGGTGAAATCCTTGAGACGATCCAGGCAGACCTTTATGCGAAAGCAAAAGCGTTCCTTGATGACCACATCAGTTCTGCGGTGACTATGGATGAGATGAAAGATGCGGTTTCCGAAAAGAAAGGTTTCGTAAAGGCAATGTGGTGTGGAGACGAAGCTTGTGAGGATGAGATTAAAGCACAGACAGGCGGAGTGACATCACGATGCATTCCTATGGAAGAAGAACATCTGTCTGATGTATGCGTCTGCTGTGGAAAACCTGCGAAACATATGGTTTACTGGGGAAGAGCATACTAAAATACATTATTTGTAAATGGGCAGTTTAAAACAGGAGTGGATTTCTTCGCTTTTGGAAGAAATACGTTCTGTTTTACAGCGCTGCTTCTCGATAAATAATATAGAAGAAATAAGATAGTGTTGTACAAAAAGGCTATAATCGTTTTGGAAAATGAACGACTATAGCCTTTTTTGAAATCCTAAATATGCAAAATGACGAAAATGGGGGGGTGATAATGACAATTTTGTTTAAATGTGATAAGGTTATAAGGTCTATGAAAAATAAAATTGTGAAAAAAGGGGAAAGGAAAAGTATGAAAAAGAGAAAGTATCTGGCATTGTTGCTGGCTGCCGGAATGATCGTGCAGACAGCTCTTTCGACCGGCGGAGTTGTGCAGGTTCAGGCTGCCGAAGACACATACGTTAAAACGGATGAGCTGACAGACAACGATACGGCGGCGCCGAAGAAAGATAGTGTTATACCGTCAAAGAATCAGTATGAGTATCAGAAACAGGAACTGGCTGCATTTTGTCATTTTGGAATGAATACATATACCGGAAGCGAGTGGGGGAACGGAAAAGAAAATCCGAATCAGTTTCAGCTGACAAATGATTTTGATGAAGAAACTTATGTAAAAGCGATTCATGACGCAGGGTTTAAGAAACTGATCATTACGGCAAAGCATCATGACGGTTTCTGTATATGGCCAAGTGAAATGACGACACATGATACCGAAACGGCAGGTTATGAAGGCGACGTTTTAGAAGAACTTTCCAGAGCGTGTACAAAATATAATATTGACATGGGACTGTATCTTTCTCCGTGGGATGTAAATAGTGAATATTATGGTTACAAAGATAAGGATGGAAAAAAACTTGTCGGAGCTGACGGACAGCCGTTGAATGGAAAAACATGGGATCAGGTAAAACAAGAAGACGCTCTTGATTATAACGAATACTATGATAATCAGTTGAAAGAGATTCTTGGAAATGATAAGTACGGAAACAACGGTCATTTTAAAGAAGTTTGGATGGACGGCGCAAAAGATACGAACGACAAGAGCAATGCGCAGGATTATGATTTCCAGAGATGGTTTAAGACAATTCAGCAATACGAAGGAAAAGCAAGCGGAAAGTACGAGGACGATTGCCTTCTTTTCGGCGCGGAATCTTATACAACTGTAAGATGGATCGGAAATGAGAGAGGATATGCGGCTGAAGAAACGTGGGCAAAGTCAACAATCGACAGAGAGAATAATACGATCAATAGTAACAGTAGAGACGGATATACGAAAGGATTTCCGAATGGAAATCAGTGGACTGTGCCGGAGGCGGATACAAAGATTACGTCAGGCTGGTTCTGGGGAGAAAGCAAGAAAACGCCTCTTTCGATGGAGCAGCTTGCAGGTATTTATTTCGGATCGGTTGGACACAACGCTACATTGTTACTGAATGTTCCCCCGAATAAACAAGGAACGGTAGATGCGGATATTCTTGCTCGTGTGGCAGAGTTCGGAAAAGCAGTTCAAAATACGTTTGATAAGAACTTGGCTGAAAAAGCGTCTGTTTCTGCGACAGAAGTAAGAGGAAACTCAAAGAAATATTCACCGGAGAATCTGCTCGACGGAAATGATGAGACTTATTGGACAGTAGGAGACGGTACGACAAGCGGAAAAGTATTGATCGATTTGGGAGAATCCAAAAAGTTCGATGTTGTGTCGATAGAAGAGGCAATCCAGTTTGGACAGCGTATCGGATCTTTCAAAGTAGAATATAAAAACGGTAATGGAGAATGGAAGACGTTTGACCAGGGAACAACGATCGGAGCAAAACGTCTCTGTCGTAAAAAAGCTGTAAAAGCGGATAAGCTTCGTATTACAGTTACTGCTCATAACCAGGCGGAAAATAAAGTTCCGATATTAAGCGAGATTGGCGTATATGAGGCTGCGGAAGGATTTGAACTTGGAACGGGTATCCCGTCAGGTCTGCAGACGAAAGATGACCGTGGATTTACGCTTAGCAGCGGATGGCATCAGGAAACGAACGATCAGATGATAGAAGGAACGGGTATCTGGATCAACGGAAACGGAAATGGGGAGAATGCGCCATATGCGGAGACGAAGTTTAAAGGTACGAAGGCATGGGTTATCGGTACGATCGATCAAAAACACGGTCCGGCAGATGTATATATTGACGGGAAGAAAGTTGCATCGATTAATACATATTCTGCAACAAGAAAGTTGGGACAGATTTTATATGAAACGAATACGTTAGAAGACAAAGAGCATACTCTTAAGATTGTAAATACAGGGTCTAATACTCAGGCTGTAGGATTAGATGCAGTTGCGTATCTTGATAACGGTGGAAAGGGAATGGTAGAACTTGAAAAAGATGCCTATCGAGTGAATGAAGATACAAAATACCCAATTAAGCTGAAACGCGTCGGAGGTACGAACGGTGAATTGACAGTGCAGTTTGAGGTTGCTCCGGGAAGCGCATATCAGAAGCATTTTGATGCTGATGGAAATATGACAGTAACATTTAAGGATGGACAGGAAGAGGCAGAAGCATTTGTCACAACGAAGCGTGTGAAGGAAAAAGAAGGTGACGTTTATTTTTCTGCTTATTTAAGCGCTCCGACAGAAGATGTTCTTCTGGGATTCATTACAAAAGCAAAGATTACGATTGCAGATACAGAATCTTATGACAAGCAGGAACTTCTTGACAAGATCAAAGAAACAGAGAAAGCGGGATATCAGGAATCACTTTATACAACAGCAAGTTATAAAAATTATGTAGATGCATTAAAAGCAGCCAAAGAAGCGGCAAAGAAAGCAAACTTGACTCAGGAAGAAGCTGCAAAAGCATGTGCGGCTCTTGATGCGGTAATCGCAAGTTTGACAAAACGAAGTACATTCAGTGAAACAGACAGACTGCAGTTCCCTAAAGTAAAAGGACGTAGTACGACTGTAGAAGCGGAATATTTTGTATTAGATTCGTCTAAAGCTGAAAAAGGTAAAGAGGTTCGCATTCAGCCGGATACAGGTGCAAGTAATGGGGCAAAAGTAGGATGGTTTGAAAAAGGTAATGTGATAAAAGCGCCATTCCATGCTGAAAAAGAAGGAAAATATACAGTAACTGTGACATACCAAAGTGGAAGAGATTCTGGCAATCCGAATAAGATTAACTGGGGTGGAACGAATGTAGACAGCGGTTCGGTCAATGTAGTAGGAAAGAATACACAGAATCCTGTTTTTGAAGAGAAGTCATTTGACATTAATGTGACAAAAGCAGGTGATGGTGAGTTAGTGCTTACTGCAGATGCAAGTTCGTCTCCTAATATTGACAAGTTTGTTATCACAGCGAAAGAAGTTTCTGCTGCAACATATAAGATTACGGCGACAGCAGGAGAGCATGGTAAGATTGAAGGCGTTACAGGTACGGAAGTGACAGTAGAAGAAGGCGCGAGCCATACGTTCAAGTTTGTACCGGATGAAAATTATGCGGTAAAAGATGTTATCGTAGACGGCAACTCGATTGGCGCGGTAGATTCTTATACATTTGATGATGTGACGGCAAATGGCCATACGATTGAAGTACAGTTTGAAAAGGCAGTTTATGCAGAAGATAACCGATTTGTATTCCCAACGGATGGTAATACAAAAACAGCTGAGGCAGAGAGATTTGAGATTCATGATGTAAAAGATCCGACAGATGGTGAATGGCATTGCGGAGTAACTGCGAAAGACTGGGCAAGTGGCGGAAAGATTGTAAATGCGATGAATAAAGGGGATACGATTACCCTTTACTATGATGCACCGCAGACAGGCGAATATACAGTGACGGTATATTATAGAAGCGGAAATCCGCAGAATGGTCTTACATGGGCTGAAAAAGATGGAAAAATCAAATCAGGAAATGTGACAGCAGGAGCAGGAGATAGTGCAGCGGCAACACATACGACAGAGTTTACACTGAATGTAGAGACGGCAGGTCCGGGATGTCTTGTATTCACAGCACCGGATGCGAAAGCTCCGCAGTTGGATAAATTCGATATCAAGAGTCCGGGAACACCGGTTCCTCCGATTTCTGCAGTAGAGCTTGAATCGGCAGTTGAGGCTGCTAAGGGATTAGATCTGAATGATTACAAAGATGACGATGCCAAAACTGCATTTACTGCAAAACTGGAAGAGGCGGAAAAACTTCTTGCAGACATTGCCGGCGGAAGCTTTGCGGGAACACAGGACGATGTGAATCAGATGGCAAAAGAGCTGAAAGCTGCACAGGATGCTTTGAATGAAAAAGAGCAGACTCCTCAGGTGAATAAAGATACGCTTAAGGAGGCAATCGGCAAGGCGGAAGCGCTTGATCTGACACAGTATAAAGAAGAAGGTAAGGCAGAGTTTAATGCGGCTCTTCAAAATGCAAAGGCTGTTCTTGAAAAAGCAGATGCAGATCAGGATGAAATTGATCAGGCAACGCTTGCATTGAATACGGCAATTCGGAATCTGAAACCGGTCGACGGAGGAAGCGGCGATGGAAACGGTGAAGGAAACGGAAATGGAAGCACAGGCGGAAACGGAAACGGCAGTGGAAGCACAGGCGGAAGCGGAAACGGTAGTGGAAACACAGGCGGAAATGGAAGTACAGGAGGCAGCGGCACAGGAAATTCGGCAGTGCAGACAGGCGACAGCTCAAACCTGTTTGTATATGCGGGAACATTACTCCTTGCAGCGGCAGCGTTCGTATTCGGATTCAGAAGAAGAAATCAGGAAAAATAATTCTGATGCCGAAGGCATTCGGACAATCTGAATAAAGAGATAACAGAGACGGGAAAGTTATGGATTATCTGAGAAGATAACCGTGATTTTCCCGTTTTTTATTGTTTATTTTAGAGATGTGACTGTGAAAATACGGCAGTAAAAAGAGCATAAAATAGCATTTTTCTGTGTGACAAATATGGGGGAGTGAACCTATCGGATTTTATAAATTGATAAATTTATAAATCAGTCAAAATTTTACAAGAAAATGTAAAAATAATGATAGGTATTTTTGTTTTAAAGTTTAATAGATCAAGAAAGGTAAGAGTTTAACAAGTTGGAGTCGGAATCGTCGATGTTTTTTAATGCCGGTATCTACTATAATCGGAAGAAAGGACAATAGGAGCTCTCGGAATCCTGAATGATTATAGCCGGTTAACATTGGTATTATACTTTGTTTTGACAGGTGGTATGATCGTCAGAATTAACAGGTAACATAAAAATCACCCTCCAATCGATGAAAATAAAATATATTTAATCGGATTTACTGCAAATTTTTAGCAATTTGTTAAGTGTTTTTGCAAAAAAAGTGGGAGATTTTATAAAAAGGAATTTGAAAGCCTTGATTTTACCGGGCTGAAGATGCCGAGAGGTTATCAATGAGAAAAGGAGGATGTTCAAAGATGAAAAAATGTGGAAAAACAGCATTGAGTTTGTTGCTGAGTGTATCGATGGGGGTGGCGACAGTAACACCGGTTATGGCTTCACCTGCTCGTGGAGAACCGGAATTGAATCCATTAGTGGCGGTAATTGAGAAAGTAAACTCTGGAAATACGCTTAATTTAACGGAGGAAGGAACACTTGATTGGGTTCATATTACGGGAAAAGAGATAAATCGAAAAAGTGGTGATGAAGAATTAATTCAGTGGGAAAACTTAGATGCAGATAGTGCGTTGTCAACAGCGGGAGATTCGGCAATGGCATATACATGGACCGATGGTACTCCTGTTGTAGAGAAAACAAATGATACACATGCAGGTGTATTTAATTACAGAGGAATTGAAACAGGTGTGGTAGAGGAAGATGCAGGATATCGGATTTCAATCCCTGCGGCTGATGAGACTCGTACATTGACATTTGTATCGGGAATCTGGCAGGCTTCAGCAGAGATCGGTATTACAGTAAATGAAGATGAAAAACCGGTATATACAACTCAGCTGAAGGCAGGCGGCTCGGCTGAGATGAATAAATATACTGTAACAGTACGTGAAGGAAACGAAGTGACAATTACGGCAAAGATAAAGGAGAAAACGCATAAAGATGGAAACCTCTCGCTTGGAGGGATTGCTCTGAAAACAGTGGAACCATCTCCGATTGCCGTAAAAGTACAAGATGTTTCGTCACTTCCTAAGTTGAATTTGACAGAACGTGGAGATGTGGATTGGATTCATTTTGAAGGAGAAAAAGGGGTTAGTCAGGAAGGAGTAGGGACAACTGTTCGTAAGAAAGATGTGGACTCACAAGTTACTTATCAAAAGCTGAGTGATGATGAGACTACTACAATGAGCGATGCAAAAGTAAAATACACATGGACAGATGGAACACCGATAGAATCAGCAGAAGATAATACAACCGGAGCCGTATTTACATATAAAAATGGTGATAAAAATTCGATTGGAGAAGACATTACTTCTCCGGCCGGATATGAATTGAAAGTAGCGCCGGCTGAGTATGACAGGGAGCTTGTATTTGTATCCGGAGTGTGGAGCGCAGACGCATCAATCTCTATTAAACTAGATGGAGAAGAGACGCCTGTATATGAAAATAATGAGCTTACAGCCGGAGGAGAAGGAGCGAATAAAGTGTACACTGTGGCGCTTGCGGCTGGAAAAGGAATGACAGTTACCGGACAAATCAAGAAAAAGAGCAATGAGTGGGGAAATTTCAATCTTCAGGCGGCTGCGCTGTCAACAGAGAAGACCTTGAATGATTACAAGGTATTGCTTCAAGAAAAAGTAAATGAAGCAAAGGCACTGGATCTTGCGGATTATGAAGAGTTTTATGCAAATCAACTTAATGCAGAAATTCAATACGCAGAAGGACTGTTGGAAACAGAAAGTACAAATGCAGAGTATTATACAGCGCTTTTATTCTTGACACAGGCATATGAGAGCTGTTTGAAAGCAGAGACCAAAGGATCTTATATGTATGAGACGAACAGTGGATTGACATCTTCTTTCGGTTGGGAAGGCGATAAACATGCACCGATTGCATATCTTGATGGTAGTTATAAGTTGAGAGACAATGGAAACAAGATGGTTACTTTTGGAGTAAAAGATATTCCGGGAAAAGTGAAATGGTATAATGCAGAAGGCTACTTGCCTTGTTTTGTCAGCGAATATTCAAAAGATGGAATAGACTACAAGATTGAGAACTTTGCAAACAAGCATACGATTGATGGAAATGATTACGAAATTGCATATTCCAGAATGACAGTAACCAATCAGTCAGAAGAAGAGAGAAGTCTTCCAAGAGTGTCAGCGGATTTAATTCCATTGAATGAAGAGGCGAAGAATGTAAAAAAAATAGGAGCAGGAGCTGTAGTCGTGAGAGACTATGCAATCGGAGCAGATCGGTTTGGAGGAACATATGATTACCCTGAAAGTGATAAAATTGCAGCACAGGGAGGATATGACGAAAACTATGCGACGATGAAACAGTATTGGAATGACCGGCTGGCGCCGTTGACAGAGCTGAACTTACCGGATGAACAGCTTGTAAATGCATATAAAGCCGGATTTATTTATACTTTGATTATCCGTGATGATGTGAATGGGAAAAAAGAACTTCATGTAGGAGAAAATGGATACGATATTATGTATGACCATGATACGATCGGGATTGTTGCATCATTGTTGACGGAAGGAGATTTTACGTATGCAAAAGAATATCTTGCAACGCTTCCGGCGCAGCTGCAGTATGATGACGCAAAATGGAAATACAGCTGGCCGTATGCACTTTACCTGAGTAAAACAGGCGACTATGATTTTATCCGCGAAAAATTCGACACAATCAAAAAACATACACATAATGTTGAAACAGACCGAATTGATGATGGAGAAGGAATTATCAAGAAAACGAATGCGATTGATTCTAATGGATATTGGCTCATAGATAACTGGGCGGCTCTTGCAGGATTAACTACATATCAGTATTTATGTGATGAGATGCACGATAAGTATGGCGAAGAGTTATATCAGACAGAATCTCAGTGGGCGCAGGAAGAATATGATTCTCTTCTTGCGGTGGTAGAAAAAACACAGAAAGCTATGCGGGATACATATGATTATCCATATCTTTCTATTGATATGAATGTACCGACGGAGGATAGTGCAAGAGGAGACGTACGAGATGGAAACTGGGCATCTATGTTCTTGTTCGGAAGATGGGGCTGGGATGGCTATCTTTTCGGAGCAGAACAAGAAGGCAGTGAGATGATCGGACTTATTGACGATACTTATGCACATGGTTTTGAACGGCGTGAAGAAGTGAGTGATACGATTTATAATTTTGGCGGGTATCCACACGGATATTATAGCAGCGCTTATAATGCCGGATACGGAAGTACGGCGCTCCGTGGTGAGGAGTATCGTGACGCAGGTATCAAAGCTTATCAGTTTATGATTCAGAATGCGATGAGCGGTCCTTTCGGCTGGTGGGAAGGTGTTGACTATCAGAGTGATGATTCACCGTGGGATGTCGCGCATGCAAAAGGCGGCGGCGGTTCTTGCCAGCATATGTGGGGACAATCTACTGCTTCCAAAGTTTTGATTGATGCGCTGATTGCAGAAAAAATTAATGATAAGATTATTATCGGGCGAGGCGTTCCGAAGGAATGGATCACAGCTAATCAGACATTTTCAGTTTCTAATCATGTGGTAGAACAAGGAAAGAAAGTTGGATATGCGGTTCAAACATCTCCGGATGGGAAAGAGGTTACGATCACATTTACAGGAGATCAGACAACGATTCCGTTCAGCGTAGAACTGATTAATTTTAAAAATAATATTGCTTCAGTTAGTGGAAACTTTGAGTTTGATCAGGAGGCCGGAATTGTGACGGTGCCGGCCGGAACAAAGTCTGTGACGGTTACTTTGAAATCAGCGTATGACAAAGATGCGGCAGCAGAATTAGAGAAAGCGGATAAGAGATTAAAAGCGGCGCTTTCAAAGGTTCAGGAAAAAGAGGAGGCCGATTATACAAAGACTAGCTATGAAATCATGAAACAAGCATCTGATGAAGGTGAGGCGCTTTTGGAAGATGCAGAGAGAACCGCGGTTCTGGTGAATGCAGCGGCAGAGAAAACAGAACAGGCGATAAAGAATCTTGTTCCTATTTATGTAGACTATGATGTTGTAGATACATCGGGTAATAAAGAAGGCAGTGCATATCGTGTAGGGCAAAAGAGTGATCAGTACATGAGATATCAGACGTTTTTTGCAAATCATACAGGTGTGCTTGAAAAAGTAGAAGTGAAAGTAAGACGTGAGAAAGATCCAAGCGATTTAATTGTAAAAGTATATTCATTGCAGGAAAATCACAAAGATTTAGGAGAAGAATTGGCATCAGCGGTAATTCCGGCAGAAAATGCAAATGGAATCGTAAGAGTAGTATTTGAAAATGCACCGACTTTAAATGAAGGAGAGGCGTATGCGATTCTTTTAGGTCAAGAGACACCGGATAACAGCAATGTTTATGTATGGTCACATGTAGAAAATACAGATTCTAATATCTTTTCTGTAAAAGTTTCAAATAATAATGGCGAATTAAGTTATAAAGATGAAACACAGACGATCGGAACTGCGTGGTTTAGAGCTGTGATTGCAAATTACAATAAAACTAAACTGGAAGAAATGATACAAGAAGCAGAGAAATTAGATTCAGAAGAATACACAGAAGAAAGTTTTGCAAATCTGCAGAAAGCTTTAGAGGAAGCCGGAAACGTATTGGCAAATATGAATGCCGATAAAGAAATGGTTGTAGGAGCAGAGGAAAGTTTGAAGACGGCTCTGGAAGCGCTTCAAAAAGCAGATCAAGAGGCAGATAAAGCAGACTTGGAAGCATTGATCGAGTATGCAAATAGTCAAAAAGGAGAAGAAGAATATCAATGGGTTGTAAAAGCTGTAAAAGAAGCATTTGAAAAAGCGCTTGCAGACGCGGAAGCAGTAAATATGAATGAATCCGCAACACAGGAAGAAGTAGATGCAGCTTATGAATTACTTCTTGGCAGAGTTCATCTTCTTGGATTTATCGGAAATCCAACAAATCTGAAAGTGACATTAGATCTTGCGAAAGAGACTTCGACAGAAGGAAAAACAGAAGAATCTGTAGCGATATTGAATGCAGCGATTGAAAAAGCAGAGACTTTGTTAAAGACAGAAAATGTGCTTCAAGAAGAGATGGAAGCAATGGTTGCAGAACTGAAAGCAGCTATTGAAGGTTTGAAAGATGAAGTTGTAGTAGAAGTTGATAAATCGGACCTTCTTGAACTGATTAAAAAGGCAGAAGGTTGTGATCTTACAAAATATACGCCTGTTACAGTAGAAGGATTAAAGACGGCTCTTGTAGGTGCAAAGGAAGTATATGATAATCCGGATGCGACTCAGAAGGAAGTAGACAGTGCATACCAAAGTCTGCATCAGGCAATCTTTGGATTGAGATTAATTCCGAATAAGGATGCATTGGAAGAATTGATTAAAGAAACTGAAAAAATTGATTTTTCATTGTATACAGAGGAAAGCGCAGCAACAGTACAAAAAGCGTACAACAGAGCGAAGGCAGTATTTGAAGATAAGAATGCGGTACAGGAGGAAGTAGACAAAGCTGAGAAAGAATTAAAAGTTGCAAAAGATAATTTAGTATTAAAAGATGATGAAGATAAAACACCTTCTAAAGATCAAAATACGGGTGCGTCATCAAATCAGAAGCCTGTTCAAACAGGTGATAACATGTCAACAGGTGCGCTTGCGGGAATCGTTGTTGCGGCAGTTCTTGCAATGGGAGCGATTGCAGGCGTGATGTTCAGTAAAAAAAGAAAAAAATAAATAAGGCGGCACTATTAAAAAATAAGTAGCTGTAACGGAGAGCTTGTTAATAAAACAGGCTCTCTTAATTTTGGAGTAAAAATTTTTATAAAAGGAGTAAAAATTTTTATAAATAAATGCGATGTGGAAAGCGGAGGTAATAAAAAGGTCAGATTCCAACAAGCAGGGGTCAGAATAGTGGATGTTCTTTGAAATGAGTCACTTTTATAATGGAAACTATAAAAAACATTTAAAGAGGTGATATAAATATGAAGAGTATGAAGAAAGGAATTGAAGTGGTAAACTAAAACTGGACACAGGGGTGCAAAAACTGGACACGATGA
>ENA-UONU01000994-UONU01000994.1-human-gut-metagenome-genome-assembly--contig:-CS51-NODE-994-length-23917-cov-40.852527_pt1 | contig 23917 bp, 9 predicted proteins | sample MGYA00242462_ERZ724009 | MGnify/ENA metagenome assembly ERZ724009 | reverse complement strand
CCAACATAGACCAGCTTATAATCTTCTTTTTTTATCTGCATACCATGACTTTCAATAAAACTCATATTCATAAATGCATAATTTTCGCCCGTTAAATCATCTTTGATCTGATAAATACCAAAGGTTCGCCTTGTTCCTAACAACAGGTTTGCCTCTTTCAAAGACTGAATCTGCGGATATTTCTGCATTTCCCATTCCAGGTTACGGAAACGCTCCCGTTCTGCCATGGACATCTGATAATGCTCCGGTCCTCGTTCGATTTCCTTGCGTTCCGTGACATAGATTGGTGATGAAAAATTAGTGATCAGATAGATATCTGCTCCGGCATCGTATAATTTCAGTGCTTCTTCCTGCTCAATGACACTCATAGGCTCCTGAAATGCTCCAAAATCTTCATCGGCATAATCCAGATCCTGATCCCTTATCCGTTCCCACATCTGTAATTCCATGCCAAACAGCCCTTCGTGTGCCTGTATCATTTCTTTACTTGCATACTCTCCCTTACCGCCATCGCTGCCCAGGCAATAAATCTTAGAACCCATTCTGTGATAATCCAAAGCTGCTTCTTTTCTAAGCGGCACCATGTCTTCTGCTGTATATCCATAATCACGTAATTCCAGCTTGCCTATGGTTGGATCTGGTAGGTCCTGAATATCCATTTTTGCATCATCCAGAAGTTCCTCTACTTTATCTTCATCTGCCTGATTGATTGCATCTGTCAGATTTCTTACCAACGTCCTTACTTTCTCTTCCTCGCCAATCAGATTTGCATATTCAAAAATCTGTTCTTTTACATCTACTGGAAGCGCTATTCCCATGTGTTCTGCACGGTCTATCTGTTCCTGCGTAAATTCCTGCATTTTCTGCGTTTCTTTTCCTGTTATCATATTTCTCGCCATATAAATTCCTCCTGTGTTCTAAAAAAAGGCATAACCGGCAGAACCTTCTTCTACCAAATTATGCCATCTTTCCTGTTTATTTATTCCAGACCGAAGTCCCGTTTTCTGGTTTCCTTGCCAGTTTCACTTTCCCGCTGACTCTTTTCTTTATAAATCTGCAGTTTCTCATGAATAGAACCTCGTGCCGGTCTTTCTTCTTTCTCTTTTGATTCCGACTGCTCTGTTTCTGTATCTTCCCGCTCATCCATATTGAGAAGTGCATTTAATTCTGACAGCCGCTCCAGTTTTTGGCTCAGTTCCTCTTCTTTTGGAAATGGCTTCCCGACTTCCTCTTTGGCATTTGTCATCTGCTCCTGTACCGTTTCCAGCCGTTGTTCTGCTTCTGCCAGTTTTTCCGGATAACTTTCTAAAAGATTATTGATACGAATGATATTTCCCAGGGCATCGGCTCCCAACCGAACTTTAGCTACCGATTCATGCTTTACAGACAGGATAAACTCTTTTCTCCAGCTGTCGAATTGGATTCTCATGTTAAATCCCTGATAACTTCCAATGTCCATAGCTGCATCTACAGACTTAATGTCTTTGCAGACCGCCAGAAGTGCCATACCTGCCTCTTTCTTTTCTGTGAACACTTTGCCACTGATTTCCATAGAAAACTGCTCTGGATCTGTAATTTTATGCTCAGAAAAATGAGCGATATCTGCCTTATAGCTGTCAATGATCTCCATCAGTTTTGCAATCTGTTGCGGAAAATTCCTTGCAATATCATCTTCCAGTCGGTATTGGTTATTCATGTGGTTCGCTTTTAAAAGCTTTAATTTCGCCACATCCACATCCAATGCCATCTTCTCTTTTACTGCTGGATTTCCGGTTGCCAGTGCTTTGACCTCTGCATAGGACAGTGCCGCTTCGTCCACATCTTCGCAGCTTCTGACCGGTGCTTTGCTCGTCATAATCTGGGAGATGAATTTCTGCTTGTTCTCGATTAACTGCCACATATAACTGTCGAATGTGGATTCTGTTACATACCGGAAGATATGAACCTTTTTATTATGGTTTCCCTGACGGATAATACGTCCTTCCCTCTGTTCCAAGTCAGATGGTTTCCAGCCAATATCCAGATGATGCAGGGCAATTAGACGATCCTGTACATTGGTTCCTGCACCCATTTTTGCTGTCGAACCAATTAAAAAACGAACCTGCCCGGATTTCACTTTTCCAAACAGCTCCGTCTTCTTTGCTTCTGTATTTGCATCATGAATAAAAGCAATCTCTTTTTCCGGTACACCTTTCTCCATCAGTTTTTGCTTCAAGTCATCATAAACATTGAAACTGCCATCACCTTTTGGTGTGCTCAAATCACAGAAAATCAACTGTGCGGATTTCTGTGCTGCTGTGTCTTTCCATATTTCATAGCTTTTCTCTGCACAAACTGATATTTTACTTTCTGGATTATCTGGCAATAATTCATTCACCAAACGCTGATCCAATGCTAACTTCCTTCCGTCATTGGTGATTTTTAGCATATTATCGACCGAGGCATCTACCCCGCCGTTTCTGACAACTTCTGCACGTTCTCCCAGACTTTCTACGATTTCTTTCTGCTGTTCCGTTGGTTTCAGCACCACTGTTTCATATTCCGCTTCCGGCACTGGAAGCTTTAATTGATCGGAAGTTTTGATATCTGCAATCTCCTTAAACATATTCATCAGTTCCGGAATATTATAGAATCTTGCAAATCTTGACTTTGCACGGTAGCCTGTTCCCTCCGGTGCAAGCTCAATGCTCGTTACAACCTCTCCAAAAGTAGAGGCCCATGAATCAAACAATCCAAGTCCCATATTTTGTAATTTGCTGTTCTGCAGATACCGTTGCATAACATATAATTCTGTCATGCTATTGCTGATCGGTGTACCTGTAGCAAAGGTAATGCCTTTTCCACCGGTAATCTCATCCAGATATTGACACTTATTGAACATATCCGCCGACTTCTGTGCTTCATTCTGTGCAATCCCGGCTACATTTCTCATTTTTGTATAGAGAAATGCATTTTTATAGCTGTGTGCTTCATCTACATACAAGTGATCCACTCCCAGTTCTTCAAACGTAACTACCTGATCTTTTTTCTCTTTCTGATTTAATTTCTCCAACCTTGTCTGCAGTGTCTTTCTGGTCTTTTCAATTTGTTTGACGGTATAACGTCCACCATCCTGCTCATACCTTGCGCTCTGAATTGCCATTTCCAGATCATCAATCTGCCTTTGAAGCATGGCTTCCTGCCGCTCATCAGATATTGGAATACGCTCAAACTGGGAATGTCCAATGATAATGGCATCATAATTTCCCATAGCGATCCGAGCACAGAACTTTTTCCGGTTTGCCGGTTCAAAATCTTTCTTGGTTGCCACCAAAATATTTGCTCCCGGATATAACTGCAGGAACTCAGCACCCCACTGCTCTGTCAAATGGTTCGGAACTACAAAAAGATTTTTCTGAGATAATCCCAAACGTTTGCTCTCCATTGCCGCCGCTACCATTTCGTAGGTCTTCCCAGCTCCTACCACATGAGCAAGAAGCACATTCTCTCCGTAAAGCTGGTGTGCAACAGCATTTTTCTGATGCGGACGAAGCTCTATTTCCGGATTCATTCCTGGGAAAGTCAAATGACTACCATCGTATTCACGGGGACGGATGCTGTTAAATCGTTCATTGTACACCTTTACCAGTCGTTCACGCCTCTGCTGATCTTTAAAAATCCAGTCTTTAAATGCTGCTTTCATGGCATCCTGCTTCTGTGATGCCAGCATGGTTTCTTTCTTATTTAGGACACGGATTTCATCACCATTCTCATTGACACTCTTATCATAGATGCGTACATCTTTCAGGTTCAGGGTATCTTCCAGAATCTTATAGGCATTTGCTCTCTCAGTTCCATACGTTGCATAGGCAAACGCATTTTTGGGACTGTCGGCATTCTTTCCTGTAATCCTCCACTCACCATTTACCTCAGAGAATTTCACCTGTATTTCTTTCTGAAGCAGATACCATGGTGTATGCAATGTTTCTTGCATAAAATCCTGATAATCCGAAGGTTCAATCCAGGTAGCTCCAATACGCACTTCAATCTCCGATGCTTCCAGATCTCTCGGCTGAACTGCCTCTAGTGCACGCACATTCGATGTGAATTCCGGATGATTCTCTGCAAAAGTTCTCGCAGTATTTAATTTATCCCTAACATTTCCGGAGAGATATTCATCTCCGCTTTCCCACTGGTCTGTCAGTGGATTTTTGAAGATAACTCCAACCAGCTCTTCTGTAATTTTCTCTTCGGTCTTTCCGGTCAGCTGTGCCATATATGGGAGATCTACTTTAGCCCTTTCATTTAAAGACAGAGCAAGTGCTTCTGTGGCTGTCTCCACACTTGTCACAGCAACCGCCTTTTTGATGGTTCGTTTGGTGAACATGTCCGCTTTCCGCTTCAATGTTCCATCTTCATTCAAGTCTTCCAGGGAACACAGCAGACAATAAGAAGAGTCATCAGAAAATGCCCGTTTATTAGCATTACTTCCAATAACTCCATACTTTGCTGTGTAGGTATCATACACCTGATTCAGTTTTTCCTGCTGTTTTTGGATTTCTTCGTCTGTGACAAATTCTTCCATCTGCATGGCGATCAGCTCACGAACGGTATCACGGATTGCAACCATGCCTTTTACACGTTCTGCAGTGGCTGCAGGCATTTTCACCTGATTCATCAAAGAATTAACACGGTAATACACCTGATCATCTACAACTGTATAGCTGTAATTTCTAACATTCGGATCTGCCGGAATACTCTCTGGCATCTCATCCAGTTCTGACTCCACATCTACTGCCGGTGCCATGCTACCCTTGATGTGTTTTACAGCTTCTTGTAACTGTAATTCCAAATCAGCTCCTTCCATTGGAGTGCAGGTTGTTTCCATACCATACGGACCGGACACTTCTTTCATCTCACCAAGAATCATTCCCGGATGCTGAACAAAATACTTGTTAATGGTAATCCCTTTTGCATCACTCTCCAAATTCACCCAGTCTGGCATCTCTTTTGTGAAACTCTCACGCTTCTGGAAAAACAAAATATCCGCACTGACTTCTGTTCCTGCATTTGCTTTAAAAGCTGTGTTAGGCATCCGGATTGCTCCTAGCAGATCTGCTCGCTCTGCCAGATATTTCCGGACTTCCGGTGACGCCTTATCCATGGTTCCCTTTGTTGTGATCAGCGCAGCCACGCCGCCTGGACGTAACTGATCTATCGTCTTGGCGAGAAAGTAATCATGGACCATAAAATTGTAGCGATCATACTGACGGTCATTGACCTTATATGCACCGAATGGCACATTTCCGATCGCCACGTCAAAGAAATCATTGGGATAATCAGTCTTCTCAAAACCTTTAATCTGAATATTGGCATCCGGATAAAGTAGCTTTGCAATTCTGCCGCTGATACTGTCCAGTTCCACACCATAGAGTTTGGACTGATTTAGATTCTCTGGAAGCATTCCAAAGAAGTTCCCGACTCCCATAGACGGCTCCAGGATATTTCCTTTTGTAAATCCCAGATTCTCCAACACCTGATACATACTTTCAATCACAATCGGCTGTGTATAATGAGCATTTAAGGTGGAAGCTCTGGCTGCAGCATATTCCTCTGGTGTAAGAACCGTCTTTAATTCCAGATATTCTGTCTCCCATGCAGCTTTTGTCTCATCAAATGCATCAGCAAGACCTCCCCAGCCGACGTACCTGGATAAGATTTCCTGTTCCTCTGGTGTTGCATTGCGGTTCTCATCCTCACATTTCTTTAACAACTGGATTGCCATAATATTTGCTCGGAATTTCTCCTTCGGTGTTCCCTGTCCAAGTTCATCATCTGTGATGTGGAAGTTCGATGCTTGAATCGGTTCTGCTATTCCATTAATCTCTTTCAATGGTTCTTTTTCTTTCGATACCTCAACTTCTCCCGATAATTCTTTTTCTTTTTTATCATGATCTGTCCACACACGTTCAGAAATAGCCGTAAAATACGAGGACTCTTCCTCCATGATTTCTTCCCTGATTTCCCGTAATTTATCTAAGGTATCCGCATTTACTGTTTTGTTGTGATAATGATAATAAAGTACTTCTTGTCCGAGTTTTACATCCAGACGTTCCAATTCTTGTGTTGACATTCGATTCCAAATATCATCTTTTTCCGTATGAATCGTGAAACCTTCTCCATCATCATGATATTCTAGTGTGTATTGAAGCCGGTTCGCTTCTCCTTTAACTTTGCAATCAAAATCATGGATTTTTGTTCTAGTACCGGACATATATTCTGAATCAACTAATCGCAAATCAGTTATATCTTCAGCAGTCAAAGTATCCTGCTCCAGCTGTTCTCCTAACATCTGCTGTGCTTCTTCCAAATCTGCCAGTCTTTGTGCTTCCTGTCGTTCTTCGTACTTTTCCATTTCTTCCGGTGACAAATAATCATCTGTGCGGATTAACTGGCGAACACGTTCTGCGACCTTGTTCCACTTTAATAAAACTTCTACCTCTGGGTTGCCAATCTTCCCTTTCGCAAGTTTTAATCCTTTTGCATCGTGGGATGCGTCAGAAGCACCTGCTCCTGGTATTCCGGGTGAAGAACCACCTGTTCCATATTCATTTTTCAGGAACTCAGCTGCATCTTTCATATCATGATGTTCCATGAAATACTCATAGATTCGGTTACGTCCTCCAGCTGTAATGCCGCCTCTTCTTAACACTGCATCAATTTCATCCTGTGTGATAAAGGACAGTGCCGGTCGCTCTACCTTGAATTGCTGATTCACCCAGGAACGCTCCCTCTGGAGATCTCTATAACGCTGAAAATATACTGGATTGTGCTGAATTTCCCAACGATGATAATTACTCGGATTTTCATTCATATCCGCTTGTAACCATTCAAACTGCTGATAGATTTCTTTTTGTCCTTCTGGATCTGGCCAGGCATTCCGAATGGTATCCTGCCAATCAGTATAAGACCGGTATTCTTCTGTATTTCTATTTGTATCACGGAAATGAAGCGCCAGAAGATCTGTCATTTCTTTCTGTTCCTGCTCGATAGCATTATTGGAGATTAGATTATCAACGTAATTTCCCTCCTCATACATATCTCGGATCCTGTCAGCAACTTCTTCCCACGTAACGATACGGTCAAAGTTTCTTCTTGCTGAGTCACCTCGTCGGATACGGATACCATCGTTGTCGTACCAGATACTGATTTTCTGCCCATCTATGGTAAATCCTTTTCCTCCAGTGCCATATTCATCTTTCAGGAAGCTTTGCATCTCTTCATTATCCAAACCTTCGATCAATCTTGCAGTAATGTGAAACAGCGTATTTTTCTGTCCGCTTCCTGTTCGGAGAATATCGTCTACCACTTCATCAGAAATAAGAAAAGCGGCTGGCTGTTCTAATGCAGCTGCCGCTTTCCTTATTTCTCCTAACTGTTCCTCTTCTGTTGGGAACAGACTTAACTGTAAATAATCTCCTGAATTACCAGTTCCTCTGCCTGTGCTTTGATCTGGTTCATGTGTCTGGTCCACGCCATTGTGTCTGCCATCTTGTCCGGTGCCGGATCTTTCTCCAGAAGTTCGTTCATCAGGTTGTCTACTCTCTGTCTTGCCTGACTGTCGATCTCCATCAGATGACTGTCCAGACGGTTCTGCAGTGTCAGAATGTTGAACCTGGCTACTTTGTGGTTTCTCAGATACTCTTTCCTCATCATTCCGTATTTCCCGATGGTTCCTCTCGTCTCCTCCAGACTGATATCCGGAATCTGATACGCTCCACTCTGACTGTAAGTGATCTCTCTCATTGACTATTTCCTCCTTATTTTCATCTTTATTTCTAATATTCTTTTCATTACTTTTGCGAATTAACGTGTTAAATTCATTATAAACTACTTCTTTTTCTTTTGCAACCGTTTTCAAGTCCATTTCCAGATCATTCAGAACATATCGTCCAATCTGCATAAGAATCGGTTTTCCTATTTCATTGACTGCACTTCCTAAATGTCCAAGTACTTTCAATTGATTGAAATCTGTAATATATCGAAAATCCTCAGCATCCAGATATTCTTGAACGTCTAATCCACAACGATTCATCAAAAGATACCAGACACTATTCGTCATAAGTTCTCGAAATTCGACATGTTGATTTTGTTCATCCAAGTCTTCCAGAAAAGTTCCTGCAACACTTAACCTCAATTCTTCCTCTGCATCCGGAAGCCATTGCTGTACACTTTCTTCTGCAACCTGATGCAAAATTTCCGCAAGTCCACCTTCTGTTTCTTCCAGAGACAACTGCTCCTGCAGATAATCTGCAACCAACTGTTCACCTTCCATTGAAAGCTTCCATAACTGTGGATCTTTTCCCAGATTTCTTACTTTATAAGTATCCTGCACATCAAACACATATCTCAGTTTTACCTTTGGTCCTGATGTATTATCAATCAATGCGATTCCTTTGGAACCTTTTTTAATCCATCGGAACATTTTCTGATTCCAGATTTCCATAGATGCTACGGCGGTTGCTTCCGGCCGCTGTGCATAAATTAAAAGCTGTTCCGGAAAAGTATACTTGTACAACCTGGATGCAGTGTCTAAGAATCGCATCCACTCCTGCGGATTTACTGCAATATCTTTTGCCACTTCCTCCGTCAGCTGTTCCATTGCATATAATTTATTTGCCATCTGCTACTCCTTTACATAAAATCGGGGACTGCTTGGCACAGTCCCCTCGTAATTATTGACTACTGTTACGCTTATAACACTTCGGCAAGATTCTTAGCTTTATCCTTTGGGGCTTTATTTACCTCTTTCGCTTTGATCTCTGCCTTGGCTTTCTCCAATCTTCCATGGATTCCCCCCTTTGAAACCGCTTTTGTCTCAGCTTTTTCTGCTTCTTTTGCTTTTTCAATACGTGCTTCCCTGCGTTCGGCATTTTCCATAACTGCTGTCTTTCCATCACAGAACTGAACCTTATCCGAAAGCTGTTCCTGCCTCTCTACCTGCGTCTCATTGACTTCCTGTACCATGGCATTTAATTCCGGTACTTCAAACATTCCGTTATCAGGAAGAATCAGCACCTCATGAATTGAAGAGGGAAGAACAAAATAATCACTTCCCAGGCATTCACCGATCTGCTTACGAATATCTTCCTGCAGTAACAGTGATGCACCATTCATTTTTTGTGCATTTGAAAGACAGAACATTGGATTTTCCATTGCTTCAACATTCAGTTTTTCATTCAAAAGATTTTCTGCTTCTTCACCAAAAATCATGGATTTTATCATTTCATTCATGTCCATCAAAACAACACCACGATTTCTGTCTGCCGCCACTGCATCTGCCTGGATTTGTTCTGCTGTCACACCCCATTCATTCATAAGATTGACAGTAACCGGAATACTACCAATTCCTCCCTCGTTTTCTTCCACATTCACTGCGTAATATGCTGCAAAATCTCCATGTTCGGTAACAACTTTATCAGCCAGGCGTTCTTCATTCCATTCCCGGTCACAGATTCTCACCTGTAATTTGTCCTTCATTTTTTCATAATCCAAAATATCCGGAAGACCCATATTGATAAATGCCGCTTTGTCCTGCACTTCAATACGCATATCTGCCACATCACCCACACAGGAATCCAGATTTTTTCCATTGACATATTCCATATAAAGAGAATCCAGATATACCATCGGCACAGCTCTTTGATCACCCTGTGGAATTGAAATGCCAGTCAACCTTAATCCATTATTTTTTGCAACTTCTTCAATACGGATTTCTCCATTCTGATATGAATCCGGCAAATAGTCTTTTACATTATCTTTGACATATTCATAAAATTCTTTTCTGTTCATCATACGCTTTTACCCCTTTCTGATCATGTGATGGTTCATTCTTTTCCTGCTGACCATCTGCTCGGCTTTTTTCTGATAAGCCATCATTCTTTTTAAAGTTCTCTCCTGGTTCTTTCTTGCTTCCTGTCTCTTTTCCATTGTTTTCATCATATTTTTCTGTCCCTTTCTGTGAATTTTTGTATTTTAAAGGGAGCCCTGATTCAGGGCCCCCTTTACTGAGGATTACTGTTTTCTGATTTTCTTTCTGCTGATATAAAGTCCTGCCATGCCTCCGGTAGAGATAAGCAGAAGCAGAATCGGCAGCCAGATATTTGTGTTATCTCCTGTCTTCGGTGCATCTGATACCTTCGTCTCTTCATGGGACTGCGGCACATCTGGTGTGCTTGGTGTTTCCGGAACTTCCGGTTTCTCATTTGTCAGATTGAAAGTAACTTCTACAACCGGCGTACTGTCGTCTGCGTAGGCAAATGTCACTTCATGCTTGGTCTGATCCAGTGTGTATCCATCCAGTGTTTTTGTCTCCACCAGATAATACTTGATTGCTGTATCATATTTGCCGTTCTTGAATGCGGCAATCTCATACAGCTTACTCTCGGCATGACCGGCAGCATCTGTTTTTAAGGTTTCCAGGACCTTTCCTTTGCTGTCACGGAATTCAAATTCTACTCCTTTCAGCGGTTCCCCAGATGATTTATCTGTCTTATTGAGAATGACTTTTCCCTTGGCAGTATCATCTTTCATAACCACTTTCTGGATTTCTCCAGTATCCTTCACCTCAAATGTCACATCCGATGTCAGAAGATATCCTTTTGGTGCCTGTTCCTCTCGTAAGGTGTATCTACCAATTGGCAGTTTTTCAATATAGTGTGCCTCCTCTGTGGAAGTCCAGCTCTCTACTACCTGATCGTCCTTATCAAGAATCGTTATTTTTGCACCAGGAATCTCTGTATCTCCTGTGATATCTGTCTTGCTGATCTGAACCTTGGTCACATCATCTTTCATCTCATGCTTCTGAATCTCAGCTGTATTCTCAACCGTAAAGGTAATGCTCTCTGCAGTAACATATCCGTCTGCCGGTTTTGTTTCCGTCATGGTATACTCATTACCTACAACAAGTTCTTTGATCACATGAGATTCTTCTGTAGAAGTCCATTCATCCACAACATTTCCATCTGCATCCGTCACTTTCAGGTGTGCACCTGGAAGTTCTTTGCCTGTGGTCAGGTCTGTTTTTGTCAGTTCCACTGTGGTCGGCTGATTTTCAAACGTAAAATCATAGCTTACTTCTGCCTGATCTTCTCCGGCATATTCAAAGGTAAACTCCTGCACTTCTTCCGTTGTCACAAATCCGTCCGGTGCACTGTTCTCTTTTACATAATATTTTCCATCTACTGGAAGATCTGCCGCAAAAGTGATCTGTCCTTTCTCATCGGTTGCTTTCTGCTCGATGAGGGAATCTTTCTCAAGCAACACATCTCCGTTTACATTTTTGATATCTTCACTGGTATAAAGGCCGAAGACGCCGCCTGCAAGAACACGGTCTGTATCTTTTTCTTTCTTCAGAACAGTAACCTTTACTTTCTGACGGGTATTCTGCCATTTTTCATCATAAGTGATTACCGGTGTGTCCTGATCACGGTAGGAAAGATCAACATATCTCGGTTCTCCATCCAATACATAGCCATGGGCAGTTTTAACTTCTTTCACATAGTATTTGCCTGCCGGGAGATTATCCATCTGTGCAATACCATTGGAATCTGTAGTAATAGTTCCTACTTTTTCATCTGCTTTGTAATAATCTTTGCTGACACCATCTGCCGCTTTGATATCTTCCGCAGCAAATACATCGAAAGTCACATCTGTAAGGCTTCCGGTTACATATTCGAAGAGATGCTCCACAGTGCCTTTTACATTGTCCAGAAGTGTCACTTTATCCAAAAATTCTCCATTTTTGTTGATGATTAAAAGTCCTGTCGGCACTTCATCTTTCATTTCTACCTTCTGAATCTCTGCGGTATCTTCCAGTGTGAACTTCACATCCGTTGCTTTCAGATATCCATACGGTGCGATTTCTTCACGAAGGGTATATTCCTCCCCAACGGTCAGTCGTTTAATCACATGTGGCTGGTCTTTTACAGAAGTCCACTGATCTACGACATTCCCCTCTCTATCAAGAACGGTGAGTTTTGCTCCATCCAGTTCCACACCTGTTGTCACATCTGATTTTGTAATTTCAACCGTTGTCGGCTGATTCTTCTTCACTGTTTTCAGTTTTACTGTCTTCACGTCCTGTCCCTGATAAGAAGCATCCAGATTCAGAACTTCATCGGAAGAAACGAATCCTGCCGGTGCCTTTAACTCTTTTACATAATACTGTCCGAGTGGCAGATCCAGCGTACAGGAAGCAATTCCATCTTTATCAGAAGTCATTTCCTGTAACAGGGTATCAGCGTTGACAATGACTTTGCCTTCTGCTTTGATATCATCTTTGTTATAAATGCCAAAGACTGCACCTTCTACCGTTGCTCCGTTTTCTGCATCCTGTTTTTCTACCTGGATTGCAACTTTCTGTCTGTCATCACCAACAGTCACTTCCTGTTCGATCACAGGTGTATCCTGATCTGCATAGACAAATGCTACATCCGATCTGTCATGGTTCAGAACAAATCCTTCCGGTGCTGTTTTTTCTACCACATAGTAAGAACCAAGCGGCAGGTTATCTGCAACTGCTTTTCCGTCTTCCCCGGTCGTTACCGTTGTTACCAGAGCATCTTTTGCATAAATCAGCTGTCTGTTTCCATTTTCATCTTTCTGATAATCCGGTGTGTAGATATTTTCCGCTGCATAGACGTTAAACTCTGCACCTTTCAGATATTTTTCTTCATAAACAAAATCCTTTTTGAATCCACTCAGCATCTCACCTTTTTTATAGATCGTCAGCTTTCCTTTTACCGGATGATTCTCGTAATCAACTGTGATAATGGCATCGCCGCTTTCTGAATCCATCTGATAAGCAGTGTTTGCATCAACAGCAATCTCCATATAATTCTTGTTGATTGTGTACCCTTCCGGTGCGTTGACTTCCTCAATCCGGTAATGTCCGATTTTCAGGTTCTTTGGCATGATCAGATAACCCTGACTGTCTGTAAAATAGGACTTGTGTGTGGTTGTCACAGGATAAGTAGTTACCTGCTCCACATATTTTTTGTTATCCAGGTCATATACCTTAAATTCTGTTCCTGCAATCAGGACGGATTTCTTTGTTTCATCGTCTTTTTTCACAATTTTCAATTTTGCCTTGAACTCTTTGTCCAGAAGCACACGCCAGATCTGTGGCTCATTCGGATGGTTCTCTGTGATATTCACTTCAAAATCATCGACTGGCTTGTAATTGTGTGGTGTTGTTGTTTCACGGACAATATAGCTTCCAAATGGTAATGGAATACTGCAGGCATAACCTTTTTCATCTGTAAAAATCTCAGTAGCTCCGTTTTCTCCACTCACTACTGGTTTAGCAGAATCAAAATCATAGCTTCCATCTGCTTTCTTTGTAAGGGAAGATTTCAGATAAACTGTAAATCCGGCTCCGGATAACAGATCTGCATCGGTCTTTCCATTGTTGGCTGCTTTGATAATCTGGAACGGCTGCTTGATCACCTGTTCACTGGAAATGCATTCTCTTTTTACTTCTGCAGTCATATCACCTTCATAACTACATTCAAGATCATGTTCTTCTGTATCTGCCAGGTATCCGGTCGGTGGTGTGATCTCCTTGACGTAATATTTGCCAAGATATAAGCCATCTACAGAAGCCTGTCCTTTTTCATCCGTTGTAAGAGAAGCCACCTGTTCCCCTGCTTTATAAATCACACCGGTTGCTCCATCCGGATGCACGATATCTTCACGGGCATATAATCCGTAGACTGCACCTTTCAGTGTTGCATCGCCCTGCGGAACGGCTTTTCCTGTTTCTTTATCAACTTTGAATAAATTGATTTTTGCTGTCACACGGTCATTGCTGAAGGTATGGGCGAAAGATACGGTTGCTTCTTTATCATTGGTGTAAGAGAACTTGAACGTATACACGTCTTCTGTATTTCTTACATAGCCTTCTGGTGCCTGGTCTTCTTTTACGGAATAGGAATGATTGATAGGCAGATCTGCTGTGAATTTTGCCTTTCCATCCTCACCGGTAGTGGCTTTCTCAATCAGGGTGCCTTTCTTTACAACAACTACACCATCTGCATTTTTGATATCGTCTGCCGCATACAGGGCGAAAATACCACCTTCCAGCGGTTTCTTTGTATCTTTATCCTGTTTTACTACAGTGACTTCTGCTTTCTGACGCTCATTGTTGAAGGTGACATCCGCAAATACAACTTCTTTATTCTGTCCGGCATAAGTCAGCGTCACTGTCTTTTCTTCGCCGCCATTATAGAAGTTGTCCGGTGCTTTTGCTTCTTTTACCACATAAGTTCCTAGATGGAGATTCTTCAGGGTAACAGAGCCATTCTCACCTGTTGTCAGATTTTCTTTCACCAGATCACCTTTGCTGTACACTTTTGTACCATACGCAGTCACAATATCTGCTCCGGCATACACGTTGTAAACAGCATTTTTTTGTCTGCGGTTCTCATAATGGAATACGGTTCCACTCTCACTGACTTCTGCTCCGGTAAGCACCTGACCTTCTTTATAAACAGTAAGCTCTGCAAGCTGCTCCTTATTTTCCACGGTTACAGCTGAGGTCTTACTTGCTACCAGTTTTACATTTGTTGCCGTTGCATTTACTACATATCCCTGTGGTGCTGTGATTTCTTTCAGATAAACGGTATCCTGTGTCTTGATAATCGTAACAGAGGATTTTCCATTCTTATCTGTTGCAGGCATCTGAGTGATCAGCTTTGTACAAGCCTCATCGCTGTAAACGCCAAATACTGCACCTGCAAGATTGACATTCGCTGTATCGTCTTTCTTTACGATTTCGATCGTAGCCTGTTCAATCCATGACACCTTTAAGCTTACATATTTTTCATCAGCAACACCTTCTCCAAATACAAATGCCAGATCCTGAACACTTGCATTCGTAGTCAATTTATATGCTGAATAATCTTTTGTAATACTTCCCTTCATTTTTGCAGAAAAAGTAGCGCTTACATCTTTTGTCTGTGTCAGAGGCGCTGAAAGATAAAACGTGGTTCCTCCTCCAATTGTTACGCTTGCACCTGCCGCACTTACGGTTCCAGTAGATACATTATGGAGCTTTACTCCTTTTGGTAAGTCCATTGTGATTTTCTGCTGGGAAGATGCGTTGAACTTAATGTTCTCCGTTCTCTGAACATTTCCATCTACATAAGCCTTTACACTCGGCTTTGAAAATGACATCGCTACATCTGGTATTTCCGGCTTATTCACACAATAATTATAGAGTTCTTTTGCCAAAGCCTCTCCTGTAGCATTGGTTCCGTAAAATGCATCACTGCTTCCGTTGGCATATGATGCAGCCATGTGAATGATGATGAATCTTTTTCCTTCTGAAAAATCCGTGTGTTTATTCGCAAAAAAGCTTTCGCTTCCTGCGGCATCTGTACCGTAATAACACACTTTTGCTAACGCCTGATTGTCTCCAATCTTTGTGATTGTATAATTTCCAGATCCAGGTCCTGGCTTAGCTGGCTGTACACAATACGCAGTTGCTCTGACGCTTCCGTAGCTGATATAGTACGGCTCTGTCAGATAGGTTCCAAGATTATAATCTGCATATCTATACAGTGGTCCTTTTTCAATTGTTACCTGCTGTGTACTTCTTGCTGAATAAGCTGAAACTGCTTCAAATGTTGCAATCTCTCCCTCTTCCATAGCATCAAGATCCACACCTTCGTCTCCTGCCTGTTCCAAAACATCATGAAGCTCTAACCCTGATTCTTCATCATAGGTATCCTGATTCTGTGCCTGCTCTACCAAATCATCAAATTCATCAGCGTCAATATCGGTAACCTCCGAGTCTGCTTCTGAATCCTCCGCTTCCTCTGTCTGCTGTTCACTGCCAGCGGTTTCTGATTCGGTCACTGCTTCACTCCCTGCAGTTTCAGTCTGAGCTTCTGTTGCTTTCTCACGCACAATCAGTTTTCGGCTGATCTGGTACTTCGGATGCTCTTGATTTACCGGTTCCACATAATAGACCGCTTTGTAAGTGTCCGCATGATCTGTCGTAAAATCCTCATCCTTGTCATTCTTTGCTTCCTCAAATGTGACTTTGACCTTGTTATCATCCTTGATTTCCAGTCCCGTGTAATCTGATTTCACATCAAATACACTGCCTGTTTCAATTTCATAATCTTTGGCAGTCACCACCTCATCTTCATCCAGAAGGTCTTTCACTTCCTCATAAAGTGGAGGTTTTTCCTCTGGCTGGATCTCCGCTGCATATGCCGTCATCGGAGACAGCACTGTACTAAGCATTGTCATGCCTGCCAGCAAGCCAGATACTACTTTTCTAAAATTACCTTTTTTCTTCATGCTAAGGTCCTCTCTTTCATATATTTGTATTAAAACAGACAGTCCTTAGACTGCCTGCAATACACTACTTATCGTTGTGGAAAAATAAGATTGAACTGTACATTTCCCTCTCCGGGATCGACCATCTCCACAGTTGCTTCATACTGTCTCCCTGTTTTTCTTGATACCAGATCCTTATAATGGATTTTTCCTTTAGACAGGAACTTCTTTGCTGCCACCTTATCCATCTTTTTTCCCTGGCTTGCAAGAAATTTATCATTTTTCCATAAGGTAAAAGCACATTTCCGGTCAGAACAGTAAAAATTTACTTTTCCTTCCCTGACATCTGCTCCACAGCGGGGACATTTGCCAATGACTTCTCCTTTTGCCTTTCCCTGAAACTGATTTTTCTTCTCTTCTGAAATCCCCTGATACCTGGCAACCAGTTCCTGCATCAGCTCTGTAATCCCATTTAGGAATTCATCTGCTGTCTCTGTATTCTGGGCAATGTGATTCAATGCCATTTCCCACTCTGCGGTCATCTTCGGAGATTTAATCTCATCTGGTAGAACCGTAATCAGCACATTTCCATCATCTGTCGGCACCAGATTTTTCTTTTCCCTTTTCACAAAGCCAGACTGAATCAGTTTTTCAATGATTGCTGCCCTTGTTGCAGGAGTACCAAGTCCTTTCTTTTCTGTATCTTCGGTCAGCTCTTCATTCCCTGCACGTTCCATCGCAGAAAGCAGGGTATCTTCTGTGTACTGTTTCGGTGGCTGTGTAAAATGCTCCGATACAAAAGAATCACAGGGACCATAATGCTTGCCTGCCCAGATATCCAACTCCGGCTCTTCTTTTTCTGCAATGATTCCAAAGAACTGTTTCAGTTTTTTCTCAATTGTCTTGAACCCTTCCTGTTTTGTTTTCTTTGCATTGAGATAAAACGTATGATAATTGCAGGTAATCTGACATTTATGACTCTCATAAATATAAGGATCTGCAGTTGCTGTCAGAACTCTGGCACTGATCAGATACAAAATCTTGCGGCTTCGTTCTTTCAGTTCACCAATATCTGCTTTGGCTACTTCCATGGTTGGGATAATCGCATGGTGATCGGATACTTTCTTTGAATTTAATACCTTACTCACGTCCGGTTGATATTCCAGACCTTCAGCATAAGGCATTTTCCCAAGTACCATCTGAATCAGTGTTTCAGTGCTTTCTCCCATCTCATCTGTCAGATACTGGCTGTCTGTTCTCGGATAAGTGACAAGCTTCTGCTCATACATCTCCTGCACAGCATCCAATGTCTGCTGTGCGGTATAGCCAAACATTCTGTTAGCTTCCCTCTGCAGGGTGGTCAGATCATAAAGCTTCGGAGGGCGGACCGTTTTCTCTTTCACATCATCCTTCTCCACTTCGCACATGCGCTCCTGACACTCTGCAGCCACTTTATCTGCATCTTCTTTTTTCTGAAAATTCTCTGTGACCGCATCCATATCGTCAAATTTGATATGAGCCATATAATATTTCTCTTTGGTAAATTCCTTGATCTTCTGATTTCGATCCACGATCATGGCAAGTGTTGGTGTCTGTACTCTTCCAACTTTCAGATTCTGGTTATACAGAACGGAAAAAAGACGGCTCGCATTGATTCCCACCAGCCAGTCTGCCTTTGCCCTGCAAAGTGCTGACTGATAGAGACTGTCATAACACGAACCGTCTTTTAATGACGCAAATCCATCTTTAATTGCCTGTTCTTCCATAGAAGAGATCCAGAGCCGCTTCATCGGCTTTTTGCATCCTGCCTGCTCATACACCAGACGGAAGATTAGTTCTCCTTCCCGCCCGGCATCTGTAGCACAGATTACTTCATCTACTTCGGAATCTCGCATCAGTTTTTTCAAGATTCCAAACTGCTTTTTCGTACCTTCCAATACCCTGTGTTTCCAGCATTCCGGCACAATCGGCAGATCATCATATCTCCATTTTTTATATTTTTCATCGTATTCCGATGCATCACATAATCCAACCAGATGTCCTACGCACCAGGAAACGATATAACCGTTTCCCTCCACGTAGCCATCTTTTCTTGTTCTGGCTCCAAGCACGGAAGCCAGTGCCATCGCAACCGATGGCTTTTCTGCAATCACTAATTTCATTTACTCCTGCTCCTCTTCTTCATCTTCCAGTACATCATCATTAAAATCTTCATCTCTCAGGATTTCCGGTTCTGCACTTTCTTCCTGCTCATCTGCATCGTCTACTTCCCGTTTTTCTGACTCTGAATCTTCGGATTCATTTTCATCCTCTTCCATCTCATCTTCATCATCATATTCATGTTTCGGTTTGTAGACTTTCAAGTAATAACCACCTGCCGCAGCTCCAACAGCAACCAATCCGATCAGTAGATAAGTCCCTGCCAAACTTTTGTCTTCTGGCATCTGAATTTCATCCTCTACCTTATCTTTCTCATCTGTCTCTGTCGTTTCCGGCTTTTCTTCTTCAGCCTGTTTCTCTGGTTCTGCATAAACAATATCTACTTCCGGAAGTGTCACAGAATCAGAAAGTGTGAAGTTCATCAGGTCTTTCTCACTGACTTCGGTAAGGAAATACACATTATCCTGAGATTTTGAATTGTCAATAATCAGATAGAAAATCTTACCACTCTTAGTTGAAATGGTATAAAACTCTTTTGTGCCTTCCGTAGCTGTTTTGGTAACAGAATCTGCTGTCTCGCCTTCTTTATTAAGCTGTTCCTCAATACCTGTCACTGTCCGATCATCCACGGTTCCTTTTGCATCTGTCGCCTCAGAAGCCTGTGCATCCTGCGGAAGTGGTAAAGTCGTTGTTTTCTCAGTCCCAGTTGCATCTGCACTGGTCGTAGTTGCCATTGCGCCATTACTGTCACTGGAGGTTTTCTGTTTCTCTGCCTGCTTCTTTGCCCATTCATAATAAGGATTCTGCAACACATACTTTTCAGAAGTATTTCCGGCACCGTCTGTTACCGTAATCTCAATCTGTTTTGTAGTAAAATCTTTCTGTGTCAGTTGCACTCTCAGCATTCCATCCTTCAAGTCTGTATACGTGGTGCCATTAACTGTTACAGCAGTAATCCCGGATACTGTATCATTCCCCTGAATCGTCAGCACACCATCTGTCAGAGAAGCAGAGAGTGTCGGCTTTTCCGTGTCATAACACTTAATAGAGCGATTCTGCTCATAGACCTTCCCCTCACCATCTGTCACACGCACATAGACCGTCTGATTACCAGTAATGGAAATACTTCCATTCCCTGTCACATCCTGCCAGCTTCCGTCTTTCCCAGCTTTCGCTTCAATTTTTGTGATAGAAAATCCTTCTGGCATATGACTGGCATCCACAGTAATTGCGACTGCCGTTTCCCCCTGTCTCCAGCCATCTGGCTTTTCAATCGTAATTGCGGGTGCTGTATTCTCTGCCGCTAACACACTCTGTGTCTGCAACATAGGCGATGTCAAGCAAAGAATCGTTGTTGCCGCAAGCAATCCTTTTTTCACGCTATTTTTAGATTTCTTCTGTTTCATCTTCTCTAAATTCATCATCAGACCTTGTTTCCTCCTTCTGTATTTCTACCCTGCCGGGCAGTTCATTTTTCATTCTCTTTTTGAAAGCTTCCAGCTCTGGAATGCTCATATCCATTGCACGGATAATTTTTACAATTTCCAGATTTTCCGCTTCTGTTTTTGCTATCTCCGCAGCCTTGAAACGCTTTAAATCTGCTTCATATCTGGCTTTGGATGCTTCCATTTTTTCCTTGGCTTTCTCATAATCTGCCGTTGCTTTTTCAAGACTTTTCATCGCTTCTCCTTTCCGGACGGCTGTTACACCGCCCTTTTCCTTACCATCGTCCGAATCCATAGAAATGACTCTGCCAGTATGGAGAGTTGATGGACGTATACTGCACCGGATGCCCACAATGGATCATCTGACCATTGCCCACATAGATTCCGATATGCGTTACCGGAACTCCTGCATCGTAAGTACCTGTAAAGAAGATCAGATCTCCTGGCTGTGCTTCTGACTGAGATACCGGCGTACAAATGTCATACAATCCCTGTGCCGTTAATCTTCCTGTATTCCTTACACCTGAATGTGTCAGGCAGTAACTTACGAATCCAGAACAGTCAAATCCACTTGGCGAATATCCACCCCACACATACGGTGTCCCAAGATATCTCGCTGCCTCATTTAACAAACGCTGTGCTGCTTCACTGGTATATTCATTGCCGCCAAATCCTGCCCCTTCTCCTGTTTCCAGATAAAAGATCGGGTTTAACCGCTCTCCATTTTTCAGAAGTTCAATGTGAAGATGGCTTCCTGTAGAATTTCCAGTATTTCCTACAAGCCCTATCTCATCACCTTTCGTGACGGATGCTCCTGCAGATACACTCCGGCTGCTTAAATGTGCATACCGCAGTTCATAGCCTTTACTGTCCTTGATCACAACATAATTGCCATAGCTGTCGTTATAAGCAGAAGTTGTAACCGTTCCGGTCAGCCCTGCCATTACTTTTGTCCCTTCCGGTGCTCCGATATCCATACCATTATGAAGCTGATTTGCTCCTGATATTGGATGAATCCTGTATCCATAATAGCTGGTCACACTGGAATACCAGTTAAAATCAACCGGTGTTGCAAACATCTGCAAGTTGCCTTTTGTATCGTTGTAGGCACTGAACAGTTCTTTCTGGAAAAATCCCAACCTGTCCTGACAGATTGACATCAGGTTTCCACTATTTAAGGTGACATTCAGCACATCTACATCTCTTGTCCTGGTCACTTCCACTTCATTGCTTCCATTATCATCTGCCAGATAACATTCCCATGTTTGATGTCCATGTGCAGATGCTGCCGCATGACTGTCATAATAGACATCAAACTGTACACCGTATCTTGCGAAAGCTCCGGTATCTTCTACAGTATATTCGACACCATTCATAACTACCTTTGTTCCCATTGGTACAAACGGATTGGAAGCATCTACCGCTAAGGTATGATTGGCAGTTGGATATGCTCCACTGGCAGTCGGTCCTCCGCTCCAAATACCACAACAAATTGGGCAGTTACAATACCCACTGGTCACAACCTGTCCCAAAGATTCTCCAACTCTTACAGTTGCTGTCTCTGTCACAGTCTCATTGACTGCTTCTGTTTCTAACCGATACTGCAATGCAAAAAGAGCATCCAGTTCTGGCTTTACCTGTTCAAAGGTAAATTCTTCATACTTTGCTGACAGATAACTGATCAGGATAAACGGATCATGCTCAATAGGTCCGATGTTATATCGGTATTCCTCATGTCCCGGTTCTTCAGATTCCATGTTGTTGATCCGCTCCTGCAGATTAGCTTCCAGCTGTGTATAATACAGTTCCGCTTCCCGGATTGCCTGATCCGATGACAGATAACTGGTTCCTGTGTAAGTGATCACATTTTGTAAAAACACTGCAGAGCATGACGTGACATTCGTTATGATCAGAAACATCAATCCGATCAGAACTGCTACACTGATATACACCTTCCGATTTTCTTTAAAGAAGTTGGTGACCTTACCGCCAATCTTCTTAATATAATCAATCGTACCTTTTGTAGCTGTTCCTACTGTCTGTTCACTTCGCTTCGCTTTGGCATAATCCCGTTTGATCTGTTGCTTCTGAATCTGCTTTTTCAGCTTCTTCTGCTCCTGACGGGCTGCCGCCTGTGTCTGTTTCTCTACCTGTCTCTCCAGTCTGCTTCTCTTTCTGGAAGCCCTCTGTTTCCTTCGTCTGGCACTTCTCTGTTCCAGCCGGTAAATACCTTCGCCGCCTTCTTCCAACTTATGGGCACCTTCTACCGCCGCATTATCGTCTTCATTTTTGCTGATCTCACGGTGCAATGCTACGGAAGTTGCACTTCCTGCTTTCTTGACAACAGAAGTTTTTTCTGTTTTCACAGATTCCCCTTCACCAAACTTCAAACGGGATTTTTTCTTTCCAGGAGTTTCTCCTTCATTTGCCTGATAGACCTGTGCTTTCTTGGAATGCTGCTTTGCTTCCTTTTTCTTTCTTGCTTCTTCATAAGAAAACTTTTTGGCTTTTTCTTTCTGTTTCTGATGGCGGAAATTGACTCCATCCGTATCCATCTGGTTCAATTTCTCCATATCTTTGTCATTTTTCACAGAAGCACCAGTTTCCTCATAAGCAAACTTCAAACGTTGTTTTTGTTTTGGCTTTTTGCTGCCACCTGTCTGATTTCTCCGGCTGTCTCCTCTGTTTTCTGATAGATCAGCACGTTTTTCTTTCAGTCTCCCTGACTGTCCGGCTTCGGATTCTTCTGCAAGTCTGGATTCTTTTCCGACTTCAGCACGGATTCTTTTTCTATTTTGCTGTTTACTACTCTGTCCAAAATCCTCACTTTGCTTCTCTGTCCGTATCAGTTCCGGTGCATCTCTGGATTTTTGCACAGAGGGACGAATATTTTTCCCACTCCGTTCAGACTGGCGGGGAGACTTATCCACAAGGTTTTCTTCTTTTTCCCCCTGTTTTCTTCCCATCTGCACATCACTGGCACGGTTACTGACACGAACAGAAGATTTATCTGTCAGGTTTTCTTCCACCAGACCATCCTTGGTCATCTTCTGGACTTTCTTGTCCCTGACTTTCATTCTCTGTTCTGCCACTGATTACTCCTCCTTCTTCGGATACCCTTTCCCTGCCTGTAATAAACAGAGAAAAGCGATGCCAAAAACAGCACCGCCACTAAAAGTTAATACATATGAAATTGCTCGTAACATTGTTTTCTCCTTTGTTTTAACCTGCTTCAGAAGTCTCCTCCAAGCGGGTTGTCATGATTTTATAGAGGGAATTCTTCGGGAATCTGTCTACAAATGGGATAATGACATTTCCATAAAACAGAAGTCCTTCACCCTCATTACTGTTGGTTACATAGGACAGCTGGGTTGGTGAGATATTCAGCTGTTTTGCCAGAATCTGCCTGTCTCCGGAAGCCTGGTTCAGCATATAAATAAAATCTGAATTTTCAAATATATTCTCGATTTCCCTGGAAGACAGCAAATCCTTAATATTCTGAGTGATGCCAGTTGGAATACCACCCCATTTACGGAATCGCTTCCAGATCTCCACACTATAAGCTGCAGTCTGTTCCTCTTTTAAGAGAAGATGGAACTCATCCACATAGTATCTGGTGGACTTATGGGCAGAACGGTTCATCGTTACCCTGTTCCAGACCTGATCCTGGATTACAAGCATCCCGATCTTTTTCAACTGCTTACCAAGCTCCTTGATATCAAAACAGACAATGCGGTTATTGATATCCACGTTTGTCTGATGATTAAATACATTCAGAGAACCTGTAACATAGATTTCCAACGAAGTGGCCAGTCGCTGTGCTTCCGGCTCTTCCTGTTTTCTCAGAAGGTTATATAAATCCTCCAGGATTGGCATCTTCTCCGGCACTGGATCGGCAAGATATTCCTGATATACTAACCGTACACAGCGGTCAATGATGGTCTTTTCTACCGGCTCCAGTCCATTCTTTCCTCCAACAATCA
>ENA-UONU01000988-UONU01000988.1-human-gut-metagenome-genome-assembly--contig:-CS51-NODE-988-length-24081-cov-5.631940_pt1 | contig 24081 bp, 26 predicted proteins | sample MGYA00242462_ERZ724009 | MGnify/ENA metagenome assembly ERZ724009 | reverse complement strand
AAAAGCGCCGTCCTCCGGACGGCGCCCAGTTAGGCTCTCCCTAATCGCACACTGGCACCCACACCTCGAAATACCCGGTGAGCGTCCCATCCTCCACCACCGAGCAAACCAAGTTACCCCGGGCGTTGCCGCACACCCGAAAGTTGTGGGCCTCAGCATAGTTTACCAGGTAGTCCAAGTGCCGCGGGGAGAAGGCATCCTTGCCCGCACTTTTGAAAACCGAGTGGATGGCGGGCACTGACGGCAGATGGCAGGCGGGGGGACTCACCCGCACCCCCAGCTCCTCCACATATTCCATGTCCAGGGCCAGTCCCCAGGAATAGTCGCTTCCCCCGGTGAGGTCAGACTGCTCGATTTCAAAGCAGCGGCGGACCAGGGGCATGTATTTCAGCCACTCCTGGCTCAGTGCGGCCAGCTCTGGGCTGGAGTCGTATACAAAATTGTGCCGGTTGAGATAGCGCACCATCTCCGGGCTGGGCCGCAGATCGCACTTGCCCACATAATCCCGGGCGGCGGCCACTTCCTTGCGGTGACGGCGCAGGCGGCGCAGCACCAGCTCCTTCCACTTCAGCTCTTCGGCCAAGTCGCCCTCCTTGTGCCGGAAGTGGTCCATCAGCTCGTCATAGGGGCAGCTGGTCACCATGTGGCCGATCTCCTCGATACCAAAACCGAACCCCTTCATCCATAGGCAGTCCATAAGAAAATTGATGTCCCATGCCTCGTAGTAGCGGTAGTCGTTGGCTTTGTCCTTCACCGGGCGCACCACGCCTTTTTTCTCATAATAGCGCAGCAGGTCGGTGGAAATTCCCAGAATTCTGGCCACATCCCCGATTTTGTATTTCATCCCTTCCATACCTTGTCTCCCCAATGGCGTGCCGTCCACAGCGGCGCGCCATTTTTATCTCCATATTCCAACTTTGCTTTTTCGGTGTACTTTTGAATGAAATCTGTTTTAGAATTTGTATAACCATCTCTATTAAATTCGTATTTTTTCCATAGTTCCAATTTCATTCTCTCGTACTCAAGCGCGACATCGGTATGCTCAATAAGATAATCTCTAAAATATACCTCATCGTTATCTCCAATATATCTTAGGTGCAGATGATACACCCTCTCGGCGAACCCATTTTCCGTATATCCCTTATTAAAGGATAGTCTGTCAGAAGTTTCGGACATACAAATATAGCCGCTGTTCATAATCGCTTCTTTATAGTCAGATAACTTATGCTCTCTTGAGATTTCTGCAAGAATATCAATAATTGGTTTTGCGCAAATAGAACTGATGGCTGTACTTCCTATGTGACTGATTCTCTCTATGTCAGAAACTCTGTTTTTCAGCAAATTTTCTTCCTCAGCGTACCATTCTCTCCAATCAGTCTGATGCTCTGTCAAATGGATCGGAAACAGCTTCCATAATTCTTCTAAACTCATGTCAGATAATTTCTTCTCCATTTTTCTCCCCCACTGCATTTCTATGTTTCACTTTCGTCTGGAGATTGCTTTTTATTATAGTATACCGCATTTTTTCCCCTCTGCCAAGGAAAAAGGTTTACAAGGCAAAATAACCAGAGGAAAATTTTTGTTTCGGGCGAAAACCCCCTTGACTTTGGAATAGTTCCAACCTTTACAATAGGGTCAGAACAACAAACAAGGAGGAACCTCACTATGGCTTACATGCCTCTGAACAAAGCGCCCCAGCTACTCGACGACTCCACCATGCCCAAGATCTACGACCTGTCCATGCCCTGGGGCGTGGACACTCCCCTGTGGCCCTTCCCCGGCGCTCGTCAGGACCTGGTGTTTCCCCGGGGCCAGTACTTGGGCCGCTTCCACAAGCGCACCATGACTTATACCGGCACCCTCCACGCTGGCACCCACATGGACGCCCCCAACCACGTCATGCACGAGGAAGAGGTAGACCGGGCTCGCAACGGCTACAACTTAGCGGAGATCCCCCTGTGCCGCTGCATCGGCTCCGGCATCATCGTGGATATGCGCTACCTGAAGGACCAGTTTGAAGAAAAATGGAACGCCGCCGAGGGCGACCCCTCCCGCATGAGCGAGGACATTTGGCACATCATCATGCCCGAAGAGTTCGAAGCCGCCTGTGCCAAGGACGGCCTGGAGGTCCGGCCCAACGACTGGGTGGTCATCAACACCGGCTTTCATCACTACTGGCGGGTAAACAACGACAAGTACTACAACTACTATGCCGGTGAGGGTCCTGAACTGGCCCGCTACCTGGTGAGCAAGGGCATCAAGGGCGTTACCGGCACCTGGGGCGCCACCGACGCTCCCCTGTGGCATCATCCTTTGAAGGAGCAGATGCCTTGGCTGGACACCGCCTACACCCAGGCCACCGGCGGCAAGTCCGCCGCGGAGAAGTACCCCGACTATGAGCCCTGCCATCGCATCTACATGCAGAGCGGCGTGTGCACCGTGGAGAATGCCGGCGGTGATATCGACGAGGTCACCGGACGGCGGATGACCATCGCCGCCTTCCCCTTCCGCTGTGAGATGGCCGACGGCGGCTTCGTGCGTCTGGTGGCCTGGGAAGAGGGCACCAAGTGGTAAGCTCTGCTTTCCCGGAAAGCTGAGAAAACATCGGAGGCCCCTAACGGGGCCTCCGGTCTGTCAAGGACTGCGTCCTTAAAGAACGTCTTTCCCGACCCCATTTCTTTTGACAGCGCCCCCGTCCTCTCCTCCCCCTTGACGGGGGAGGTGGCCCGCAGGGCCGGAGGGAGTGCTGGCAAGGGCCGGGGCCCTTGCGGTCCATCGAGGCCCAGCCGGGCCTCCGGCGGGGTACTGTCTGCACGGGCAGAAAGTACCCAAAGACACGCTCAGGGGGTCGGGCCCGGCTGGAGCGCCGGCCCGAAGGTCGGCCGGGCTCCATAGGGCCCTTACCCCCTAAGGACCCCCTCGTCCTCGCAAAGTCCGCTCAGCTCCGTTTCTCGTCCTCTCCCCACCGGACCCGCTTCGCTGAGCTCCGGCGGGGGCCCCATTTACGGGGGCGCAGGATAGGATAGTGCGCCGTCCCCCATCCGGCGTTGAGGTAGACTGACGCACCCTACGCCCGTTTTCCGCTGCCGCTGCGCTGGCAGTTGTAGAAGTCGCCGGGCCCATGATGCACGCCTACTACAAGCTAGGCTGGAGCCAGCACTCCTCCTGCGCCTTGGCCTTAGCTACCAGGCAGTCATGGCAAAGGCCGCATCTACAGGGTATGTCTGTTGCGAAAGCAAGGCAGACCAGGCGCAGTCTCTTGGGGTGCAAGTATTGGAACATGGTACTGTGGAGCGGCAGCGGAAGGGGATGCTTCGGGTATCCAGCCTTTGCGCGCCGGTCTATAGAGGGTCGCATTGAAGGACCAGCACAGCGTTTTTCTTTGGCGGTCCGACACCGTTTCTTTTGGCGCTGTCAAAAGAAATGGGGTCGGGAAAACCGTTCCCCAAAGGCGAAGCCTTTGGCTTTTGCCTACTTTTCGCACGAGCGAAAAGTAGGTCGCCGCCAGGCGAGACCTGGCAGCCCACAAGGACGCAGTCCTTGCAACTCGACAAATTTTTTGAGGTGTTTAAGTTATGAAAACACTGCAAGACATCAAGAAGATCGCCGTGCTGGGCGCCGGTACCATGGGCCCCGGCATCGCCCAGGTGTACGCCATGGGCGGCTATCAGGTGACCATGTGGACCCGGTCTGAGGCCACCCGGGAAAAGGCCAAGGCCGCCCTGCGCGCCCAGCTGGACACCTTCGCCCAGGAGGGCGAGATCAAGGCGGAGGACGTGGAGTCCATCTACGCCCGGGTCTCCTTCGCCATGACGGTGGAGGAGGCGGTGGCCGGCGCCGACTTCATCCAGGAGACCATCGTGGAGAACCGGGACGCCAAGGCCGCCCTGTACCAGCAGCTGGCCGCCTGTGTGGGGCCCGACGTCATCATCGCCTCCAACACCTCCGCCATGAACATCTTTGAGATCGTGCCGGAGCAGCTGCTGCCCCAGCAGCTCATCTGCCACTGGTACTCTCCCCCCCAGCTCATCCCCCTGGTGGAGGTGGTCAAGAGCGAGCAGGCCCCCCAGGAGCTGGCGGACACCGCTATGGCTCTGCTGAAGAAGTGCGGCAAGACCGCCGTGTACATGAAGAAGTTCATCCGGGGCTACATTGCCAACCGCCTGCAGCAGTGCATCAACCAGGAGGTGTTCTACCTGCTGGAGCATGGCTACTGCGACGCCGAGGCCATTGATCTGGCCGTCAAGGCCAGCTTCATCCCCCGCGCTTGTGTGCTGGGTCTGTGCAAGCGCATGGATTTCGGCGGGGTGGATATGACCGCCAACAACTTCCGTAACCACAGCTACGAAATGCCCCATCCTCCCGCTGATGAGCCCATCCCCCATGTCCTGGAGGAGATGGTGGACCGGGGCGAGCTGGGCATCAAAACCGGAAAGGGCTTCTACGACTACTCCGATGTAGACATTGAAGAGCTCAAGGCCAAGCGGGACAAGCAGCTGTTCGAGGTCTTTCGTCTGGAGAAAAAATTCCTGGACGACCCCGTCTAAGACGTCCCCATCGCCCCTATGGGGCGTCCTATCGGGGCACAGCCCCGTCTGAACAAGAAAAGAAAGAAGGAACGAAGAAATGCCAAGATCCAAGGTCGCCACACTGGACCAGGCCCTGGCCAAATGCCATGACGGCATGACCGTCATGTTGGGCGGGTTCACCAATGTGGGCTCCCCCAATAAATTCTGCCGTGCCCTGGCGGACACCGGCATCAAGGACCTGCACATCATCGCCAACGACGCGGGCAACGACAAAGCCGACGGCATCGGCACCTTTATCGTGGAGGGCCGGGCGTCCAGCCTGGTGGCCTCCCACGTGGGCCTCAACCCTAAGGTGGCCGAGCAGATGAACGCCGGCACCCTCGCCGTCACCCTGGTGCCCCAGGGCACCCTGGCCGAGCGCATCCGCTGCGGCGGCTGCGGATTGGGCGGTGTGCTCACCCCCACCGGCGTGGGCACCATCGTGGCTGAGGGCAAGCAGGAGATCGTGGTGGACGGCAAGACCTATTTGCTGGAGACCCCTCTGCGCGCCGAGGTGGCCATTGTCAAGGCCTGGAAGGCGGACACCTCGGGCAACCTGGTGTACCGCCGGGCCGGCAAGAACTTCAACCCCATGATGGCCATGGCCGCTGACTTCGTCATCGCCGAGGTGGAGGAGATCGTGGAGGTGGGTCAGATCGACCCCGACCAGGTCTGCACCCCCGGCGCGTGCGTGGACATGGTCGTTCAGCTGTAAAGGAGGGGTATGCAATGCAGGGAAGAGAATTGATCGTCAGCCGCGCCGCCCGCTTCTTCCGGGACGGCGACCTGGTCAACCTGGGCATCGGCATGCCCACTCAGGTGGCCAACTATCTGCCCGACGGGGTGGAAATCCAGCTCCAGTCGGAGAACGGCTTCATCGGCATCGGCCCCACCCCCACCGCCGAGGACTGGGACCACGACGTGGTCAACGCCGGCGGCCAGCCCGCCTCCATCGTAGACGGGGGCTGCACCTTTGACAGCTGCATGAGCTTTGGCCTCATCCGGGGCGGCCATGTGGACGCCACCGTGCTGGGCGCCCTGGAGGTGGACCAGGAGGGCAACCTGGCCAACTGGATCATTCCGGGCAAGAAGGTGCCCGGGATGGGCGGCGGCATGGACTTGGTGGCCGGGGCCAACCTGGTCATCGTCACCATGGAGCACTGCACCAAGTCCGGCGGTCCCAAAATCCTGAAAAAGTGCTCCCTCCCCCTCACCGCTGCCCACGAGGTGGACTACATCGTCACCGAGCTGTGCGTGCTCCACTACAACGGCCAGGGCCTGGTGCTGGAGGAGCTGGCCCCCGGTGTGACGGTGGAGGAAGTGGTCTCCAAGACGGAGGCCGAGCTGATCATCCCCGAGCACATCGGGTGCATGGAGTAAGCATGGACACCTGGATGATTGTAGGTCTGGTGGTCACCATCGCGCTGATCGCCGGACTGAGCATCTACTCCGGCACCAAGAACAAGGCGGGCGCCTCCTCCAAAAACGGCGCCCCCATCATCGCCGGCGTCATCATCGGCACCTTGGTGGGCGGCTCGTCCACCGTAGGCACCGCCCAATTGGCCTATAATTACGGCATGGCCGCCTGGTGGTTCACCCTGGGCGGCGGCATCGCCTGCCTGATCCTGGCCTTAGGCTATGTAGGCCCTCTGCGCCGGCAGGGCTGCCCCACCCTGGTGGGTATGATCCGCAAGGAGTACGGGGATGGGGCTGGCATGGCCGCCTCCATCCTCAACTCTGTCGGCACCTTCATCAACATCATCTCCCAGCTCATCTCCGCCACCGCCGTCATCGCGGTGCTGTTCCCTGACATGGGGGTGGTGCCGGAGCTGATCATCTCTGCGGCCTTCATGGTGCTGTATGTGGTGTTCGGCGGCACCAAGGGCGCGGGCATGGTGGGCGTGGTCAAGACCATCCTGCTCTATGTGTCCATGTTGGGCTGCGCCGGGGTGGTGCTGGCCCTGGTGGGGGGCGTCGGTCCCTTTGCCGATATGGTCCACAACATCGATAACCCTGAAGGAATCCATTTCTTCAGCCTCATCGCCCGGGGCGCGGGGGAGGATATCGGCGCTGGGCTAAGCCTGGTGCTGGGTGTGCTCACCACCCAGACCTACGCTCAGGCGGTGCTCTCCGGCAAGACCGACGGCGCCGCCCGGCGGGGCGCTTTACTGTCTGCCTTCCTCATCCCGCCCATTGGAGTGGGAGGCATCCTGGTGGGTCTCTATATGCGGGCCAACGCCGCCCTCTACCCCGGCCTCACCGCCAAGACCGCCCTGACCACCTTCGTCACCGCCGAGATGCCTCCGGTGCTGGCGGGGGTCATCCTGGGCACGCTGTTCATCGCCGTGGTGGGCACCGGGGCGGGGCTGGCCCTGGGTATCTCCTCCATTCTGAACAACGATATCGTCAAGCGTGTCACCCACAAGTTTGACGACCCCAGGAAGGAATCCTGGCTGTCCAAGGTGTGGATCGTGGCGGTGCTGGCCCTGGCCTGCTGCATGTCCACCGGCAGCCTTGGGGACACCATTTTGCAGTTCGCCTTCATGTCCATGGGCCTGCGGGGGGCGGTGGTCTTTCTGCCCCTGTGCGCCGCCCTGTGGCTGCCCGGGCGGATTGACCGGAAGTTCGCCATGGCGTCCATTATCATCGCTCCCATCTGCGTGCTGTTGTTCGGCACCGTGTTCAACAGCCTCATCTCCTTTGACTCGCTGTTCATCGGCATCCTGGCCTCCCTCATCATCATGGGCATCGGTCTGGCTGCCGGCAGAAAAAAGCCCCAGCTGAGCCGATAAGCAAAACCGCTCCGTTTTCCTGAGAAACGGAGCGGTTTTTTATTATCCATTCGCTGGGGGGATGGGGGACAGCAGTACCGTATGGCGGCATACCTGGCGGATTTTTTCCTGGATGGCCTTTAGGTCCACAAAGGTATCCGGCTTTTTGTATGGGTCCCGCAGCAGGGCGGCGGGGTGGTAGATTCCCGTCATATAAACGCCCGCCTTTTCCTCCCACTTGCCGTGCTCCTTGGTGATCTTATAATCGTCATGAATCAGACGGTTGGCCGCCACCCGGCCCAGGCACACGATGATTTTGGGCCGCAGCAGGGCTACCTGTCCCCGGAGAAAGTCGATGCAGGCATCCTGCTCGGTGTTCAGCGGGTCCCGGTTCTTGGGCGGGCGGCACTTGACGATGTTGCAGATGTATACGTTTTTCTCCCGGCTCAGGCCCACGAGGGAGAGCATCTCATCCAGCAGCTGACCCGCTTTGCCCACAAAGGGGATTCCCTGCTCGTCCTCGTGCTCCCCTGGGCCTTCTCCCACCATCATGATCTCTGCGTCGTGGGGACCTACCCCAAACACCACGTTGGTCCGGGTGTCAGCCAGAGCGCACCGCTGGCAGTCCCTGCACGCTTGTTCCAGCTGTTCCCAGCTTCTCATAAGCCTTTGCCCCTTCCAAACAGAATTTTTTCCATCATATCACAAAATCCAGGACAGCGCTACGAAAATTTCGCTTTCCCTTTGTGCGATTTCACCTATTTCAAAAAAATCATTGACAATTTGAAAAAAACAGCGTAGAATGTGCCACAACAAATCAAAATCTCAAAGGCATCGACGAAGACCGCCCCTCGAGGCGTCCGACAGAGAACGCGGGTCACCGACTGAAAGCCCGCCCCGGAAAGACGAGGAAGCGCAACACTTCTGAGCCGGCAGTTCGAACCCCCAAAGAGGGTGTGGTGTAGGGCTGCCCGTTCTCCCCACGTTACCGGGGCTCGAAAGAGGTCCCTTGTTGGAGGGGCAACGCGGGTGGTACCGCGGAAATCATGTGTGTGAATTCCGTCCCGGAGTGTGTAATTGTACACTCCGGGACGTTTTCTATTCAGAAGCGCGCCGCGCGAAAACAAATAGGAAGGACTGAGAAATATGAAGTTCGTCACCGGCAAAACCACAAAAGCAATCAGCTATCAAACCATCGCGGAGGGCGGGCTGAATAACCAGTCCGTTACCGTCCACGGCGCGGTCCACGCCCTGCGGGACATGGGGGGCATTACCTTTTTGACCCTGCGCATGGCGGACGGGGCCATCCAGTGCGTGTGTAATCCCCAGGTGCTATCGGATGGGCTGTGTGAGGAGTGTACCGTGGAGCTGTCCGGTCTGGTCCGGTCCGAATCCCGTGCCCCCGGCGGCTGGGAGATCGGGGTGGAGAAGATCACCGTCCTATCCTCCCCCGCCGCCCCCATGCCCGTCTCCCTGGCCAAGCGAAAACTGGATATCCGCCTGGATGCTGAGCTGCCCCTGCGTCCGGTGGTCCTCCGGGACCTGCGCCGCCGGGCGGTGTTCAAGCTCCAGGAGGGGCTGGCCCAGGCCTTCCGGGACTATCTGACCCGGGAGGGCTTCACCGAAATCCACACCCCTAAGATCGTCAGCGCCGGTGCGGAGGGAGGCTCCAACCTCTTCCGGCTGGACTACTTCGGCAAAAAAGCCTGTCTGGCCCAGTCCCCCCAGATCTACAAGCAAACCATGGTGGGGGCGTATGAGCGGGTGTTCGAGGTGGGTCCTGTGTTCCGGGCGGAAAAGCACGCCACCCCTCGACACCTGAACGAGTACACCGGCCTAGACCTGGAAATGGGCTATATCCGCTCCTTTTACGACATCATGGAGGTGGAGGTCGGTTTTCTGGCCCACGCCATGAACCTGTTGAAAACGCAGTACCACCGGGAGCTGGCTCTGATGGACGTAAAGCTGCCAGACGCCTCCCGCATCCCCTGCCTGCGGTTTGACCGGGCCAAGCGGCTGGCGGCGGAAAAATACGGATATTCCATCCGAGACCCCTACGACCTGGAACCGGAGGAGGAAGCCCGCATTGGTCAGTACGTCAGAGAGGAGCTGGGCAGCGACTTTGTGTTTATTACCCACTACCCGGCCAAGAAGCGGCCCTTCTACGCTATGGACGATCCGGAAGATCCAACGTATACCCTGTCCTTCGACCTGCTGTTCCGGGGGCTGGAGGTGACCACCGGCGGCCAGCGCATCCACGACTACCGCCAGCAGGTGGCCAAGATGAAGGCCAGAGGCATGGATCCGGCGGACTTTGAAAGCTACCTGATGATCCATAAACACGGTATGCCGCCCCACGGGGGGCTGGGTATCGGCTTGGAGCGGCTGACCATGCAGCTGTGCGGACTGGACAACATCCGGCAGGCCAGCCTGTTCCCCCGGGACAGGAGCCGGCTGGACCCGTGACCCATTTCAATGCCTGCATCCGTTGAGAACACTTTTTCCAACCCTATTTCTTTTCACCGAGCCAAAACAAATCGTTTTAGAGAAATACGTTTCAAGGGCGCTGGCCCTTGGAACGCAGCCCGCAGGGCTGCCAGGCCCCGCACAGAAAGGAAGATGATCATGCAAATTACCACCGAACTGGTAGATTATATCTCTCAGCTATCCCGGCTGTCCCTATTGGAAGATGAAAAACAGGCTATGACCGCCCATCTGGAGCGCATCGTGGATTATATGGATACGCTTAACCGCTTGGACACGGCGGATATCGAGCCTATGAGTCATGTATTTCCGGTCAAAAATGTGCTCCGGGAGGACGTGGCGGAGCCTTCCATGGATCGTGCGGCCTTGCTGGCCAACGCGCCGGCTCCGGATGGCGAGACGTTTCTCACGCCCAAGAGCGTGGAGTGAGGGGGTGCAAGCATGGAATTGAGACAACTTACCGCTCTGGAGCTGGGGGCGGCCATCAAGCGGGGTATGGTGTCCATCCCGGAGGCCGCCCAGGCGGCGCTGGATGCCATCCAGGCGCGGGATGGAACGTTCAACAGCTTTATCACCGTGACTGGGGAGCGGGCCATGGAACGGGCCATGGCCCTGCAAAAAGGCGTAAAGGATGCTCAGAGTCCCCTGTACGGCGTGCCCATGGCCTTGAAAGACAACATCTGCACCAAGGGGTTCAAGACCTCCTGCGCCTCCAAAATTCTGGGAGACTTCCGCCCCCCCTATGATGCCACGGTGGTGGAGCGTCTGGCCGCTGCGGGAGCGCTGTCCCTGGGCAAGCTGAACATGGATGAGTTCGCCATGGGCTCCACCAGCGAGACCTCCTTCTATGGCCCCACCCGCAACCCATGGGACCTTACCCGGGTCCCCGGCGGATCCTCCGGCGGCGGGGCGGCGGCGGTAGCTGCTGGGCTGGGGTGGTACGCCATTGGCTCGGACACCGGCGGGTCCATCCGCCAGCCCGCCTCTTACTGCGGCGTTACTGGCATCAAGCCCACCTACGGCACCGTGTCCCGGTACGGGCTTATCGCCTATGCCTCCTCCCTGGATCAAATCGGCCCTCTGTGCCGGGACGCGGCGGACTGCGCCGCTGTGCTGGATATGCTCCAGGGCCGGGACAGGCGGGACGGCACCAGCTTGGAGGGGGACTACGGCCATCTGCTGGACCGCCTCACCGGCGACGTGCGGGGGCTGAAAATCGGCATCCCGGCAGAGTGCTTCAGTCAGGGACTGGATGATGAGGTGCGCAGGGCCGTGCTGTCGGCGGCAGCGGTGCTGAAAAGTCGGGGGGCGGAGCTGGTGGAGCTGGCCTTCCCAGTGCTGGAATACGGCGTGCCCGCCTATTATATCATCGCCGCGGCGGAGGCCAGCTCCAACCTGTCCCGGTTCGACGGGGTAAAGTACGGCTGGCGGGCGGAGGGGTACGAGGACCTCACTGACCTGTACAACAAAACCCGCACTCAGGGCTTCGGCATGGAAGTCAAGCGGCGCATCCTGCTGGGCACCTTTGTACTCTCTGCCGGCTACTACGACGCTTATTACAAAAAAGCCCTCCAGGTGAAGGCAGTCATCAAGAGCGCCTTTGACGAGGCATTTACCCGGTGTGATCTGCTGCTCACCCCGGTGGCCCCCACCACCGCCCCCATGCTGGGGGACAGCTTGGGCGACCCGCTGAAAATGTACCTCAGCGACATCTACACCGTGCCGGTGAACCTGGCGGGACTGCCGGCGCTGTCCATGCCCTGCGGCTTTGACGCTCAAGGGCTGCCCATCGGGGCACAGCTCATCGGCCCCCATTTCGGGGAGGGGCGGCTGCTCAACGCCGCCCATACGTTCCAGCTAGAAACGGACTACCACAAGCGGATACCGAAAGGAGGGGAGCCCGCATGACCTGGGAGACTGTCATTGGCCTGGAAACCCATGTGGAACTGGCCACCCAAACAAAAATCTTCTGCTCCTGCACCACCCAGTTCGGAGGCGACCCCAACACCCACTGCTGCCCGGTGTGCACTGGGATGCCCGGCGCGCTGCCGGTACTCAATGCAAAGGTGCTGGAATACGCGGTCAAAGCTGGGCTGGCCCTGAACTGCCAAATCACCCGGTACAGCAAGTTTGACCGGAAGAACTATTTTTACCCCGATCTGCCCAAAGCCTATCAAATCAGTCAGCTCTACCTGCCCATCGCCCGGGACGGAGCGGTGTCCGTCCGTACCCAGGAGGGGGAGCGCACCATCCGCATCCACGAGCTGCACATGGAGGAGGACGCGGGCAAGCTGGTCCACGACCCCTGGCTGGACCAGACCCGGGCGGACTACAACCGCTGCGGCGTGCCCCTCATCGAGATTGTCACGGAGCCGGACTTCCGCACCGCCGACCAGGTGATCGCCTATCTGGAACAGCTCAAGGAGACGCTGCAATACCTGGGGGTGTCCGACTGCAAGATGCAGGAAGGCTCTCTGCGGTGCGACGTGAACCTGTCCATCCGCCCTGCGGGCAGCCGCGGACTGGGCACCCGCACGGAGATGAAAAACCTCAACTCCTTCAAGGCCATTGCTCGGGCCATCGAGTACGAAGCCCAGCGGCAGATCGAGCTGCTGGAGCAGGGCCGGCCGGTGGTGCAGGAGACCCGGCGCTGGGACGAGAACAAGGACGCCACCTATGCCATGCGCTCCAAGGAGGATGCCCAGGACTACCGCTACTTCCCCGAACCGGATATCCCCCCCATCCAGCTGAGCGAGGAATATCTGGAGCATCTGCGTACCCAGCAGCCCGAACTGGCCGACGCCAAGCGGGCGCGGTATCAGGCGGACTACGGCCTGCCCCCCTACGACTGCCATATGATTACCTCGGACAAGGCTCTGGCCCGCTTTTTTGAAGCGCTGGTGGAGTTGGGGACGCCCCCCAAACAGGGGGCCAACTGGATTATGGGCCAGGTGCTGGGCGCCCTGTCTGCCCGGGGGCTGGAGCCCCAGGAGATGAAGCTCACCGCCCCTACCCTGGCCCGGCTCATCGCCCTGGTGGGAGAGGGCAGGCTCAACCGCAACACCGCGGTGAAGGTATTTGAAGCGGTGTTTGACGATGACAGCGACGTGGAGCAGTACGTGAAGGCCCACGGGCTGGAGCAAATTGGCGACGAAGGTCTGGTGGCCGAAGTGGTCGCCCGGGTCTTGGCCGCCAATCCCCAATCGGCAGCGGACTACAAGGGAGGCAGGGAGAAGGCTTTTGGCTTCCTGGTTGGCCAGGTGATGCGGGAGCTGAAGGGTAAGGCCGACCCCAGGGTGGTGAACGCTTTGCTCCGGCGGAAGCTGGCGGAATAAGAAGCTTCCGCCCGTCCCAGGGCAGGGCGGACAATCGTGGCGAAAGAAGCGGCCCTGGCAAGACTGCCCGGGCCGCTTTTCTTGTACATGGACATCACGCCGCCTGTTCCGTTCAGCTCTCCGCTGGGGTGCGGACCCGCCGCAGGAAGTCAAACTTTGTCTCCGAGCACACCACCGCCACGAAAATAAGGGCAAAGCCGAGGTACATGAAGGGAGTGGGGGCTTCCTCGGCGAAAAGTACGGAGAACGCCACCCCGAAGGGAGCCTCCAGCGCCAGCAGAACCGCCGCCGAGGAGGGGTCGGTGTACTTCTGCCCCACGTTCTGGAACAACAGGGCCAGCGTAGTGCCCGCCACCGCCAGGTACAGCAGGACCCACCAGGCCCGGGCAGGCAGCTCTCCGCTGGGAATCCCCTCGGTGAACAGGGTCCCCACCCAGCAACACAAGGCGGTGGAGGCGAACTGGATCGCCGTGAGGATGAAGATATCCCGGCCCTGGGAGAACTTGGACACCGCCACAATGTGGCAGGCAAAGAGAAAGCCGCCGCACAGCGTCAGCGCATCCCCCATGGTAAAGGCCAGCCCTCCGTCCCAGGACACAAAGCCGATGCCCGCCACGCACAGCGCCGCGGCCAACACATTGAAGCGGTCCGGCCTCGCCCGGTCCACCGCCCAGTAGAGAAAAGGCACGATGACGCAGTATACCGCAGTAAAAAAAGCATTTTTCCCCGGCGTAGTATCCATCAGGCCGTAATTCTGCACCGCGTAGGCGGCAAAGAGGAACACCCCCATGAGGCCGCCCCGCCACCAGTAGGAGGGATCAATCCCCTTCCACCGCCGCCAGAACACCAGCGCCAACAGGACTGCCGCAAAGGTGAACCGGAAGGCCAGCAGGAACATCAGGTCCACGTCGTCCAGGGTATCCTTCATGATAAAAAAGGTGGACCCCCAGATGAGGGTGGCCGCCACGATCAGCGGCCTAGCCGCTTTTTTCAACAGGGCTTCGCTCATGCTATGCTCAACTCCGGATCATTCTCATCACATTTGTGACCGTGCCCCCTCCTTGGGGCACGGTCACAAGATACGTTTTATCATAACAGAAAATCAGCCACAATGCAATACGTCACCCTGGCCCTCGCTTTTCCCTTTGGGTCTGATTTTATATATATAATAATAGATGGCCTTCTCTCCTCAAGGTAATAAACGGGGTATACTCACAGACTGCAACCACCCGATAAAACTACACTTTTAGTACGGATTTTTGCGGGAATTATCTACTCTCGTTATTGCCGTTGTCAGAGAGAATCCTGTCCAAAAATAAAATCGTTTGTTGATAACACAGGGAGCCTGCGCCGCCATCTCCGATACTAAATTGATACTCGTGCCCTACTTCTCCATACTCATTTTTATCAAAGAAAAGAGAGGTAACATCTCTGCCTTCATTCCGCAAATCGTCTGCAAGCTCCTTGCCCTGCGATTCAAAGGATCCACTGTTTCCATCGGTGATAAATACCGGCGGGAACTGAGCGGTTGTGTAGTCTTTGATGGTCGTGGTCTTTATCATTTCTCCATCTTGCCAATGCTTCTCTCCAAGCAAAGCCCAACCGATCCGTGAGGCAAAAAAGTCAATGGTCTTGTTGCCGGTGTTCAGCATTTTTGAAACATCATACGGGCCGCAGTACAGCACCGCTCCCGATAGCTGCTCCGCCGTGATTGCGGAGAAAACCCCGATTGCCTGCTCATATCCCGGATTTGTGGCAAGCAATACCGCCTGCGCCGCAATATGAGCTCCTGCACTGTCGCCAATTAAAATGATTTTGTTCAAATCCAAATGATATGTACTTTTAACACTTTCCAAGGCAACCAGACATTCTTCCACCTGGCGAACCTGTCCGGGATATTGGATTTCCGGTGCCCATTGGTAGTCCATACCAACAACCGCATACCCCTCGTTCGCCAGCATGACGGCGTAATTTTCAATGCCGTCTTTCGTGCCGGCGACAAACGCTCCCCCGTGTACCCATACAATCGTCGGCAAATCTTCATCTGCATTTTTCGGAAGGTAGATGTCGTATGTATTTCTTTCATCTGCAGAGGGGTAAACGAGGTCTTTATAAATCGTCACATTATTTTTGATTTCTTCATAATTGTCTACATTTTGGATTTCAACCTCATCGCCAAATTGATTTCTAAGCAGCCAGACCACCGGCCGCGGACTGCAAGTGACATACAGTGCCAAACCGCCCAAAAGCGCAATTAAAATGCAGACCATAGCAACCGCTAGTTTCAAAAAAGACTTTAAGCCTTTGCTCATATACTTCCTCCACGTTTATATATTCCACTATCGACACAAGGCTTTTGTTTGATCGTATCTTCCCGCCCACAATGTATATACCTTACTCCTTTCAGAATTTGTTCCAGTTCTATATTAAAAGCCTTGATTCCTTGCTTATTTCACACATTTTGTGCTGCAATCAACACATAATGAAATCGGGAAAGCCATCACTTGCCGGACTAAATGAAACAAGCGGATCCTGGCCGGTACGCCTTCAGGATCACGGTGCACTCCCGCTGGTGGAGTACTTGGATGTTCACAAAGCCCGCCCGGTCCAGCAACTCTACCTGGCGGTCCAGTGTCAGGGGAATGTCGATGTGGACCAGCCGACCGGGTCGCACTCCGTATTTGGCCCGCCGATACTGATAGTGGTTCCAACATAGGTCCTGCTCCTCCTGACAGCAGGCCATGTAGTCGCACTCCACATAGCAGCCGCCAGGCCGCAGGGCTCGGAACATCTTGACATAGAGCTTCTCCTTTTCCTCCGGCAGCAGGTGGTGGAGGGTCTCGAAGGACAGCACCCCGTCATACTCCCGCTCGCCCAGGTCCCAGGCGGTGTAGTCGGCCTGGATGAGCCGGAGGTCCCGGTCCGGATAGGAGGCCCGCAGCTGGCCCAGCATGGTCTCTGACAGGTCGATGCCCGTCACCTGGAGGGCGGGGAACCGGCGGTAGAGAGAGGCCAATTCCAGCCCGGTGCCGCAGCCGATGTCCAGCAGCCGCTCTAATTTCTCGTCAAAGCAATCGGCAATGTGGGCGTACTCCTCCCCCCAGCGGCCCAGGTGTCTGTCCTCATAGATGTCCACTCGGCGGGAGAAGAAGTCTGCCATCTCCTCCGGCGGCTCCTCCCGGGTCTGGGCCAGCCAGCTCCGCAGCCAGGTGAGGTATTCCTCCCGCTCTCGGTCCGTCATGGGCCTGCATTCTAGCATCTCCGTCTCCCCTTTTCTCCAGATATGGCATAGGGCCGCTGAAAAGCGGCCCTTTTGGTGCTTTTATTATAGCACAGCGCGCCGATGTATTCAAGGCTTGTGCTCCGCCGTGTTTGCTGGTATGCTGGTGGTACCTTACAAGGGATGTGATAATTTGTACATTTTTGATCTGGACGGCACCCTCATCGACTCCAACGGTCTGTGGATGGAGGTGGACGTGGAATTTCTCGCCCGGCGTGGTCTGGCGCCCACGGCGGAGTACGAGGCGGTGGTGGCCCGCTCCATTTTCCCGGTGGCGGCGGCCTACACTAAGGAGTACTACCGCTTGTCTGACAGCCCGGCGGACATCATGGCTGAGTGGGAGGCCCTGGCTGCCGTCCACTACCGGGAGACAGTGGCTCTCAAGCCCGGCGCCCGGGCGCTGCTGGAGCAGTACCGGGCCTATCACCAGACCATGGCCCTGTTCACCGCCTGCCGCCCCGCCCTGTGCCGGATGGTGCTGGAGCGGTTTGCGCTGACGCACTATTTCTCCCATGTGGTCTACGCTGAGGAGCTGGGCCTGGAAAAGCACGACCCAGCCTGTTTTGTCCGCCTGGGCCAGCTGCTGGGGGTTCCCCCAGAGCAGTGCGTCCTGCTGGATGACAGCCCCTCCAACTGCGCCACCGCCCGGCGTGCCGGAATGACCACAGTGGGGGTGTTCGACCCCTTCTACGCCAACCGCCAGGATGAACTGAAGTCGGTAAGCACCCAGTACGTCCAGAGCCTGGAGGAATTGCTGGAACGGTAAGCACTACCTTCTTGCCCTGCCCCTCTTTGTGTGATAGAATATCGAAAAACTACTTCAGGAGGTCCCCTATGAGCATCGTGAAGGATATGTCTCTGGCCCCCTCCGGCCAGCGGAAAATCGACTGGGTGCGCTCGTTCATGCCCGCCCTGTCCCAAATCGAGGCGCGTTTCGCCCGGGAAAAGCCCTTTTCCGGCCTGCGGGCGGCGGTTTCCGTCCACCTGGAGGCCAAGACCGCTAACCTGGCCCTGGTGCTCCAGGAGGGGGGAGCCAAGGTGTACCTCACCGGGTGCAACCCCCTCTCCACCCAGGACGACGTGGCCGCCGCCGTGGCCCAGCGGGGCGTGGAAACCTTCGGCCTCCACGGTGTCACCCCGGAGCAATACGAGGACCTTTTATGCGAAACGCTCAAGTGCCACCCCCACATCGTCATCGACGACGGCGGCGACCTGGTGGGGCTGCTCACTGGGCGGTGCAAAGAGTACGCCGACTGCGTCATCGGCGGCTGTGAAGAGACCACTACCGGCATCCTCCGTCTCCGGGCCCGGGAGCAGGCGGGTACCATGCCTTTCCCCATGATGGCGGTGAACGACGCCAAGGCCAAGCACTACTACGACAACAAGTACGGCACCGGACAGTCGGTGTGGGACGGTATCATGCACACCACCAACCTCATCGTGGCGGGCAAAACGGTGGTGGTGGCCGGGTACGGCTGGTGCGGCTCCGGCATCGCCCTGCGGGCCAAGGGGATGGGGGCGGAGGTCATCGTCACGGAGATCGACCCCTTCAAGGCCCTGGACGCCACCATGAACGGCTTCCGGGTAATGAAAATGGAGGATGCAGCCAAAATCGGCGACCTGTTCGTCACCTCCACCGGCTGCCGGGACGTCATCACCGGCGACCACTTCGCCCGGATGAAGGACAACGCCATCCTGTGCAATGCCGGCCACTTCAACGTGGAGGTGGACGTGGCCTGGCTGGAGGGGCACGCGTCTGAAAAATTCCAGCAGCGGGAGAACATCATGGGCTACCGCCTGGCCGACGGGCGGGTGCTCAACGTCATCGCCGACGGGCGGCTGGTCAACCTAGCCGCGGGCAACGGCCACCCGGCGGAGATCATGGATATGTCCTTCGCCGTCCAGGCCCTGGCCGCCGAGTGGCTGGTGAAGCATCGAGACAACTTGGAAAAGAAGCTCTACGATATCCCCGCCGAGATTGATGACGCCATCGGCTGGGCCAAGCTGGCTGCTTTGGGCCTGTCCATCGACCGTCTCACCCCAGAGCAGGAGGCGTACCTCCACTCCGCCCTTTGACGCGCGGATAGCTGCAGCCCTATCCCCTAGAAATTTCTCAAGAGGCCATCCCTTAGACGGGATGGCCTCTTTTGATACAATCTTTATAAGTCTAAGCCGCCAGATCCTGGCTTTCCAACTGCCGGGCGGTATCCGCCGGCGCATTTTTCCGTCCTCGGAAGTGGAGCAGAGCGGTGATAATGCCGGTGACGATGAGCACCAGATAGCAGCTCACCGTCCGGCTGAGGATCATAGCCGGAGCGATCAGCCCCGCGCCGAACACCGCCGCGAACCCCCGGAGGAACACGTTCTCCGCTGCGCCGGCCGCCCCGGGCAGCGGCAGGTAACCCACCGAAATGCTGCACAGCACCTGCAGGGCGAATACCTCCACGAAGGAACTGCCGGTCAGGTGGAACGCCAAATAGATAATATAGGGCACCGCATAGGAGCAGGCCAGCTGGCCCATGCTCATCAGCAGCACCTGGGGCAACAGGCCGGGGGTGGCGCGGATCAGCCGCGCCCCCTGGGCGTACTGGTCCAGCTGCTCCTCCAGCTTTTTCTCCAACTTCTCCCGGTCCAGGCTGGGTCTGGCCCGGACAGCCACTCCAATGGCCCACCGGCAGATGCGCCGGGCGGGACCGGGCAGGAACAAGAACAGGATCATGGCCACATTGAGCGCGAAGAAGATGGAAAAGCCCAGCCCCAGTAGGAAGCCCACCTCTCCCCCCAGCATCCGGGGCAGATAGGGGCATAGAACCAGGGACAGCACACCGAAGATCATGATGGCGGTGTGGTATCCGATGGTGACCAGCAGCATGTCAATGGCCCCATGGGCCACCGGCACCCCGTCCCGGTTCATGTAATAGATCTGGGCCGGCTGGCCGCCGGTGGCGGAAGGGGTAATATTGCTGAAGAAAAATCCGGTGCTGGAATAGAGGTAACATCGGCGGTAAGGCTGGGGCGTGCCCAACGCCCGGAGGATCAGGTGGCTGGAACGGGCCTCAAAAGCCACAAAGGCCGCCATTAGCGCCACGCCAATGAGCAGGAAACGCCAATCCGCGCTGACTAAGGCGTGGGCAAGCTGGCCGGGCGTCTGATCCCTGAGGACGTTATAAATCGTCCAGGCCAGCAGGCCGCCCATTACGGCCACCCAAATCAGGTTTCGCTTCTTCTTGATACTCATGCGCAAACCTCCTGTCCGGCCAACTGCCGGATCACCAATCCGATGGCCTGACGGCGCAGGGCCGTGTTCATCTCTCCCATAGCCGCGCTCATCCGCTCCAGCAGGACGTCGTCATGGATACAGGCGCGGATGGCCGCCAGGCAGTCCTCCTCGTCCTTGGGCACCACCCGGCCCAGGCCGTGGGCCACCAGGAAGCGGGCATTTTCCCGCTCCTGTTCCAAAAAGGGCTCCCATGCCAGCATAGGCAGCTGGGCGGCGATGGCCTCAAAGGTGGTGATGCCCCCCGGCTTGGACAGCATCAGGTGAGCCCGGCCCATGTACTCGTAAACCCGGTCGGTAAAGGCTACGACCTCTATGTTCTCGTATTTCCCAGCCAGGCGGTCATAGAGCTTCTGGTTCTTCCCCGTCAAAATGGTGGTATGAACGCCGGGCAGGGCATTGAGCGCCTCATAAAAGGAATCCTTCCGCGGCATAAGGCCCAAGCCGCCGCCCATGATGAGCAGCTGGCGGGGACCGTCCATCCGGCGCAGTTCGGAGCTGAACTGCGCCCTCACCGGGATCCCGGTGACCGTCACCCGCTCCGCATCCACCCCTTTGCGCACCAGGGCGGTTTTGACATCCTCTCCCGCCACCAAATAGCGATCTGTGCCAGGGTGAATCCACTCGGAATGGCTGGTGATGTCGGTGACGCAGGTAACCAGAGGCAGGGCGCTGGTCCGCTCGGCCTTATACCGGGCCACCACGCCGGAGCACACTGGATGGGTGGACACCACCACGTCGGGCCGTGTAACGGCCAGCAGGCCGGCCAGACGCCGGGTAAACTGGCTGGCTAGGGGGACCTCCCCCTCTGCGTTGCGCTTCATGCGGTGGAATAGGTTGTAAATACCGCCGCCATAGGTCACCAAAAGGTTAAAGCCCCGTTAAATGGCCGGAGCCGTCTCCGGCAGGGCATAGGCGAAGAAATCCACCACCTGTGCCTGGTGCCCTTCCCGCTCCAGCTGTTCCTGGATAGAGAGGGCGGCCGACCAGTGGCCCATGCCAAACTTTCCCGTCAATATCAAGATCTCCATGACCGCTCCTCCTCCGCATCATGCTTTTCCTTTGTAAGCTGTATTCAGTATAGCGAAGGGTTCTTTAGAACAAAAGGGGAATTTTTTTAAGGTTACCTTAAGATTGTGTTAAAGAAGCAACCATAAGTAAGCGGGATTAACAACTTTTCCCCCCATAACACACCATATTTTTCTCGTTTTTTTGCAAATATACAATCTGTCATTATCACCAATTATAAACCGTTAGTAACAACCCCCCTTCCGGTATGTGTCCGGAAGGGGGTTGTTGCACAAATCTTTTTGTCTTGTCGGAAATTACTTTATTGCGTTAACAACCGCACATACAATCTTTTCTATCTGATCCAACTGGTCCGCCGAAAGATCCTTCAGGTGCCGGGTGATATTGGTGTAGTCCTCGTTATGGCCTGGGCCAAACAGCAATGTATCAGTCGTAACATCCAATACATCAGATAGCGCGATCAATGTCTCATTGCTTGGCCCAGATTTGCCATGTTCCAGATCGTAGACAAACGAGGATGACATATTAAGCCGCTCCGCAAAAGCCTCCCGGCTCCACCCCTTTTTCTCTCGTTCAGCCCGGATGCGCTTTCCGATTTCAATGTTCAGCTCTGAAACGGCCATAATACCACCCCCTGTTGCTTTAGTGTATCGAATATTCCCCGAAAGCAACAGATGTTATTCACATGTGCATAGCATGGTATTTACATCTATCTCGTGTTATAATCGCCCCATCAGATAAAATGGAGGTATGCGCCATGCTGTGCCGGAGAACAAAGCCCCTGTCAGACGGAGAACTGGACTTTATGCGGGAGCGTGTCAAAGAGATGATGCGGGATATGGCCAAGGACTTTCCCGATCTGTCTTTAGATGATATGCGGGCAATCATCGAGGCCGACTTTAACCACCGCCGGGACCATGACCCTTTCTGGGCCTCGGTCCCATTGCGGGGGGAGCGGATCACGGCGGAAGAAGGTTTTTTCTTTGTCATGCTGCTGGCTTATCAGGCTGAGCACGAGCACGACGGCCTTGACCTGCTCCAATGAGGATAGCCCCTCCCGGTATATGACCGAGAGGGGCTATCCTCACAAATCCCTTTTTACAGATTCATCCGGCTTGTCCGGCCAACTGTTATTTTTGCTCAGGTTCTCCACGGTGGACTTAGCGAGGGCAAAGCCCACTGTCCCCAGCAGCTCGGTGACCACATACCGCCCCAGCGTCTCCGCGATCTGCTCCGCGCCGGTGGCCGCCAGGTAGAGCACCCCCCACATCACGCAGGTGCCGTTGACGATCAGCCAGGTGACGATGACGTGCGAAAAGGTCAGCGCCCCGCGCCCATGGAGCCAGTACAGCACCCAGGCCAAAAAGGCCCCGCTCACCATCGTCACTAGGGCAAACAGCAGACGGATGCCCCCGTGGTGCAAGGCATACAGGATAGCGGCGCAGGCGGCTATGTAGGCTCCAATGAGCGCCAGGGTAGACGCCCGGACCCTCATTTGTGCTTTCCGGGGGCCAGGCCGGCCGCTTCCAGTGCGGTGTCATAGACGCCCGCGTTGTAGTTAAAAATGAGCATCCGCACCATGTCCTGGCTCAAGTCGATCACATCGTTGTTGCCGTCCGGGTCGCTGCCGTCGCCGTTGATGACCCCGGCGGTCATCAGGTCATCCACAACGCCCCGCCAGCCGTAGCTGTCCGGGATGTCGGTCACTCTCTCATATCGGGTCATATGATTGTCCTCCATTTCCTCCGCCACAGCTTGGCGGAAATCATCCATGCTCTTTCCAAACCGGGGGAACCAGTGTTCCACGTCCCCGTGATTGCTGGCAATGCCTAACCTAGCCCCCTCCGCATGGCAGATCACCACGCCGTCCTCCAGGGGGTCCAGCCCGTACATCTCACACAGATAGGCCGTCAGCTCCACCGCCTCCCGGTAGACGGCGGCGAAATACTCCGGGTCTGTCAAGTCGTCCTCGCAGATTTCAAAGGAGACGTGGGTGCTGTTTGCGTCGTCCCCGCAGTGCCAGCCCCGCATATTCCAGGGAAGGGTCTGATAGGTGGCAACGCTTCCGTCCGCCAGCAGCCCGATAAAGGCGTGAACACAGGCCCCCACACCGGAGCGGTTCCAATCGTTGTTATTCTGGTTCACGCCCAAAAGGCCGTCGTCCGGGCCGACATAGCGTTTCAGGTTCGGGTTTTCCGCCCCGGTGCTGTGGACCATCACCCCCTTGGGCGTGATGTACTTTCCCCGCTTGTAGCAATCATTCTCCGTCAGATAGAGCTGGTGCAGGTTCATGCTATCCCTCCCCGTCTAGTACATTCTGCACCTTCTGGCTCTGGGTGCCGAAATAAAAGGCAATGATGACGGCGTAGATGGTCATAAAATCCTGAGAGATTTGATTGGTACACGCCATGTAGGCGAATACCGCCGTCAAGGCCAGGGTGACAATGCTCTTGACGGACAGAAGGGTAGATAACCGTTTGATGATGTTTTCTTTCATGCGTCCTTCCTCCTTGCGGATTTGTGATGTGTGGGCTATAATGTAGCAAGTAAATGGAACGGGGGGAATTTTTATGACCATTATCGTGACCCAGCCCGCCACGGATTGGGCGTCCCAGGGTGTGGATATTTTCGTAAACGGCGAAAAGATTGGCGTTGTAGGGCCTGGCGAATCAGTGCTGGCCCAAAGCAAAGGACCATATGAGGTGCGGGCGGAGTGCGGTCTTTGCCGGGCGACCTATCACGGAGACGATGACGTCAAGCTCAATATTGTCTGGCCGCGCCATGCACCCGAGACAAGGCCCATGGTGATTGAAAAACAAAAATAAGACTGGAGGGCATACGATGCCTTGGGATGAGATGGACAACTGGATGCGCAACGACAATGTCCCGCTGGACTCATACCGCCTGCTCGAAGTGTATGAGACGGCCCGGAGCACCAAGGCCGAGGACCTGATCCGCACGGCCAAGGAATTGTATCCCGACAGATTCACGGCCCGGGAGCCTGAGATCTACGTGCACCAGAGCAGCGGGAGAGGTTTTTGGCACAACGGGGAGTGTGTGCGGGCGCAATACACCATCTACGGCAGCAAGCTCAACGCCATCGGGGTCATGCCGGACGGCACGGCCTATATATACTAACCGCACGCTCCTACGGTCCCGCCGCCGCCCAGCTTCCTGGGCGGCGGCTTTTCACATTTTCGTGAAGTTCTTGGCGGCCTCGTCCCGGGCAAAGTTGATATATGCCTCCTGGGCATCTTCCGCCGCCTGCATGGCAGCCTCCACATCCCCGTTGGTGTGCATCCCGGCCAGCTTTTTGGCCGTGGTCAGGGACAGGGCG
>ENA-UONU01000966-UONU01000966.1-human-gut-metagenome-genome-assembly--contig:-CS51-NODE-966-length-24488-cov-25.876765_pt1 | contig 24488 bp, 17 predicted proteins | sample MGYA00242462_ERZ724009 | MGnify/ENA metagenome assembly ERZ724009 | reverse complement strand
GCCCATATTCTACCACGTCTAGTTCTATAGTTTATTTTCTAACTAATCCTAAATGAAGAATATTCTCGTCATCGGCGCAGCCGGTCAGATCGGCAGCGAACTCGTGCCGGCCCTCAGAAAACTCGGCTTTATGACGGTCGCAGGCTTTTCCAGAACGCCATTGGCGCCAGAGCTGGCCGCAGGCGGCCCTTCGGAGAGAATCGATATTCTCGACGGCACGGGGCTCGTTGACGTCATCCGCCGTCACCGCATCGACACGGTCTTTAACCTCGCGGCGATGCTCTCGGCAAAAGCCGAAGCCCAGCCTTTGTCAGCCTGGAACGTGGGTGTAAACGGCCTGTTAAACGTCCTTGAAGCCGCCCGTATCGAGCATTGTGCGGTCTTTACGCCGAGTTCAATCGGCGTCTTCGGGGACTCGACCCCGCACGCGAAAACGCCCCAGGACACGGTGTGCCGTCCCAAAACCGTCTACGGCATCACGAAAGTCACCGGAGAGCTTCTTTCTGACTACTATTTTCTGAAGTACGGTGTGGATACGCGCTCGGTGCGTTATCCCGGGCTTATCAGTTCCGTGACCCCGCCCGGGGGCGGCACCACGGACTACGCGGTCGACATTTTTTACAGCGCCGTGCGCGGTGAAACGTATGTGTGCCCGATTGCGGCGGGGACCTTCATGCCCATGATGTACATGGATGACGCCGTTGATGCGGCCGTCAGCCTCATGACCGCGGATCCCGCCGGCCTCATCCACCGCAACAGCTTTAACGTGACCGCGTATTCCTTTGATCCCGAGGGGATCGCGGCTGAAATCCGCCGCGTCATACCGGACTTTTCGATGCGCTATGAAGTCGATACGCTGAGACAGGGTATTGCCGAAAGTTGGCCGGATTCGCTCGATGACACCGCGGCCCGCAGCGAGTGGGGATGGGCGCCGAAGGTGACGCTCTCCGACATGACTGAACGGATGATTGCCGCTTTAAGGCAGCGCCTGTAAGACAGCAGAGAGGCGTTGGCCTCAGTTATTTTTGGTGGCACAAAAAAGCCGCGGATCCCGAAAGATCCGCGGCTTGGAACTACTTGGATTCGTCAGAGACGATGGGTGATTACATCATCCCCATGCCGTCCATGCCGCCCATGCCGGCCGGAGCCGCAGCGGGCTTATCTTCCGGATAGTCGGCGACCATGCAGTCGGTGGTGAGGATGAGGCCGGCGACGGAAGCCGCGTTCTGCAGCGCCGTGCGGGTCACCTTCGTGGGATCAAGCACGCCCATGGCGACCATGTCACCGTATTCGCCGGTCTGAGCATTGAAGCCATAGTTGCCTTCGCCCTTGCTGACGTTGTTCACGACAACGCTGGGTTCGTCACCGGCGTTGGCAACGATCTGGCGCATCGGTTCTTCCATGGCGCGCAGCACGATCTTGATGCCGGCGGTCTGTTCGTCGTTGTCGCCCTTCATATCCTTGATGGCGAGCTTGGCGCGCACGAGAGCCGTGCCGCCCCCGGGGACGATGCCTTCTTCAACGGCAGCGCGGGTGGCGTGCAGAGCATCTTCAACGCGGGCCTTCTTTTCCTTCATTTCGACTTCGGTCGCGGCACCAACCTTCACAAGGGCCACGCCGCCGGCGAGCTTGGCAACGCGTTCCTGAAGCTTTTCACGGTCGTAATCGCTCGTGCTTGCTTCAATCTGCTGACGGATGTTGGCAACGCGGGCAGCGATGGCATCGGCCTTGCCGGCGCCGTCGATGATCGTGGTGTTTTCCTTCGTGACTTCGATGCGCTTGGCGGAACCCAACTGCTCAAGCGTCGTCTTATCGAGCGACAGGCCGAGGTCAGAGGTGATGACCGTAGCGCCCGTGAGCACTGCGATATCTTCGAGCATGGCCTTGCGGCGGTCGCCGAAGCCCGGGGCCTTCACAGCCACAACCTTCAGAATGCCGCGGATGGAGTTCACAACGAGCGTGGCAAGGGCTTCACCGTCAACGTCTTCAGCGATGATGAGAAGCGGGCGGCTCGCCTTGGCGACCTGTTCAAGAACCGGGAGCAGATCACGGATGTTGCTCACCTTCTTGTCGTGCAGCAGCACGAAGGGATTCTCGAGCACGGCGGCCTGACGTTCCGGCGTGTTGATGAAGTAGGGCGAGAGATAGCCGCGGTCAAACTGCATGCCTTCCACGACTTCGAGTTCGTTGTTGAGGCTCTTGCCGTCTTCGATCGTGATGACGCCTTCCTTGCCGACCTTTTCCATGGCCTTGGCAATGATGTCGCCGATTTCAGTATCGGAGTTCGCGCTGATGGCGCCGACCTGAGCCACTTCCTTGTTGGTTGTGGTGGGCTTGGAGAGCTTCTTGAGTTCAGCAATCGCGGCGGCCACGGCCTTGTCGATGCCGCGCTTTAAATCCATCGGATTCATGCCGGCGGCAACGTACTTCATGCCTTCGTCAACGATGGCCTGCGCGAGAACCGTGGCGGTCGTCGTGCCGTCACCGGCGTTGTCGTTGGTTTTGCTCGCGACTTCGCGGACCATCTGAGCGCCCATGCTCTCGTACTTGTCCTTGAGATCGATTTCCTTGGCAACGGTCACACCGTCCTTGGTAACGAGCGGACCGCCGAAGGCGCGTTCAAGCACCACGTTGCGGCCCTTGGGACCCAACGTAACCTTAACGGCGTTGGCAAGGGTATTGATGCCGCGGACCATGCGCACGCGGGCGTCATCACCGAAAAGAACCTGTTTTGCAGCCATTTTGACTACTTCTCCAAAAAATGATTTGTGTTCAGAAAATTCCGTGCGGTGTCAGAGGCAATCAGCCTTCCACAACACCCATGATGTCTTCTTCGCGCATCACGAGGAATTCCTCGCCGCCGACCTTCACGGTCTGGCCGGAATACTTGCCGAAGAGCACGCGGTCACCGACCTTCACATCCATCGGCAGAAGCTTGCCGGCTTCATCGCGCTTACCCGGGCCCACGGCGACCACTTCACCCTGATCGGGCTTTTCACCGGCGTTGTCGGGAATAACGATGCCGCTGGCGGTGGTGCGCTCAACTTCCAGGCGCTTGACAATAACGCGATCGTGCAACGGACGAATCTGCATTTTTTGAACTCCAAACTGATATTGAAATCTTCATGCGGACGGGTTTTTGATTTCCGCCCACAACTTTGATTGGTTGGGAGCCGGTACCCGTGAGGGCCCCCGGCTCAGGCTTTTGGCTATATGGGGACTGGGCTTGTTTTTTTCAAGGGGCGCACCCGCTAAACTGTTAAAAATCCTCTAACGGCCTTCGTCTTGTCCCGATGTTTTCTTCGAAATTTATTAAAAATCAGACCTGTGCGTTGGTTCTGTCTGCCGCAGCGGCCGCGGCCTGCGCAGCGCAGCTTCCGCCGGAACTTGCGGCCGCCGCCAAAAAAGCGGGGATTACGGAGACCTCTCTCGGGCTTTGGGTGTCGAAAGCCGGGGCGGATAAACCGGTATTGTCCGTTAACAGCCGGCGTCCGATGAATCCGGCAAGCGTGATGAAGGTCGTGACCACGTATGCGGCGCTTGACCTTCTGGGCCCGGCGCACCGCGAAACCACCACGCTTTATTCCGCAGCCGGGATTGATGAAAAGGGCGTTCTGCGTGAAGCGTTTTTAAAGGGGACCGGGGACGCGCATTTTGTCGCTGAAGACGTCTGGCTTTTTGCCGAGCGCCTCGCGGGCCTGGGCGTAAAGCGCATCGCCGGCAACATCGCTGCCGACCGCACGGCCTTCGATGCGGCAAGCCGTGTGGAGGACCAGGGGAGTTTTGACGGGGCAGCCTCGCGGCCCTACAACGTGGGGCCCGACCCATTGGCTGCCAACTTTAAGACGGTGTCGCTCACCTTTACGCCGCAAACTCAGGGCCGCGTGCGGGTTTCGGCGCTGCCGCGCCTTTCTGGCATCACGGTTCCCGAAACTATCCGGGGAGTTAAAGGCTTCTGCGGGGACGTGAAAGCCAAGGTGGGTGTGACGCTAGAGGGCGGCACGATCCGCTTTTCCGGGCCGTATCCTGTTTCCTGCGGCGTAAAGACCGTACACTATGCGCTTTTTGACGAAAACGTCTATCTCACGGGGATTTTGAGGGACGCTTTGGCGCGCGCGGGGATCACCTGGAGCGGCCGTATCGTCGACGGGGAGGTGCCCGCAAGCGCCAAAGCAGTTGCTTCGGCTGAGTCGGCGCCCCTTTCTCAGACCGTCACTTGGATCAATAAGTTTTCCAATAACGCGATGGCGCGGCAGCTTTTTATGACGCTTTCCTTTGCGGACGCGGACGGCATGACGCGCCCCGCAACTCTGGCAAGAAGCCGCGCGGTCGTTACCCAGTGGCTTCAAACGAAGGGCATCAACCCTAAGAGCGTTACGATCGATAACGGCTCGGGCCTTTCGCGCACCGCACGGATTTCAGCTGAGACACTCGGGCGCGTGTTAAACCGCGCATGGGTGAGCCCCGTGATGCCTGAGATGATGGCGAGTCTTCCTGCCGCGGGCGTTGACGGCACGATGAAAAAGCGGGGCCTAAAGACGGGCTCAGCGCACATCAAAACGGGCTATCTGAAAGACTCGCGCTCGGTGGCGGGGTGGGTGACAACACCCGCGGGTGACCGCTACACCGTTGTGATGATGGTTAACAGTAAGCGCCCTGATGGCGCCAAGGCGTTTTCTGACACCGTTCTTGCCTGGTGCGCCGGGCGCCGCTAAGCAGCGTGTAAAGAAAAGGCCCGGTTTGTTTTCCCGGGCCTTGTCGCGACTAGTTCGCGTTTTCTTCAAGCGCCTTAATGAACGCGTCTTCGGTTAAGAGTTCCGGCAGGATCGTGGCCTTCCCCTTCGTGTTGTAAAGAAGGTAAAGGGGAACGCCTGTGCGGCCGAAGCTGTTTAAGGTCTTTGTGATCGTTTCATCGCGGCTTGTCCAGTCGGCGGAAAACCGTTTGTAGCCCAAGCGCGACATCACGGCTTCGCTCTTGTCGGTCCGGATGGCGGTTGCCTTGTTGTACTGACAGGTCACGCACCAGGCGGCGGTGAAGTCAACCATCACGGGTGACCCGCTGTTTACCGCTTCACTTACCGCTTCCGGAGACCAGGGCTGCCAGCCGTCTTCTGCGTCCCCTGACGCTGTTGACCGGGCATCAAAAAGGCCCGCGGCAATCAGCCCCACGCACACGAGCGTGAGAATGCCGCCGAAGTACTTCAGAACCGTTGCTTCACCCCGGCCGTACTGCTCACGGCCCACGGCCCAGAGGCACGCGGCAAGTGCCCCTGCCGCAAGAAGCACGGCCACCAGGCCGTAGCCGTTCACCTGGCGCGACAAAACCCACACAAGCCAGAGGGCGGCCGCAGCCATGGGAATTGCCATGATCTGCTTAAAGCGCACCATCCAGGGGCCGGGCTTCGGAAGCCAGCGCGTCCACACGGGCACAAGCGTCAGAATGAGCCAGGGCAGAGCCATGCCAAGGCCCAGCGCAAGGAATACGGCCGAGGCCGTCACCGTGCTCTGCGTCACGGCGTACCCGAGTGCCGCACCCATAAAGGGCGCCGTGCAGGGCGACGCAACAACCACGGCAAGCACACCGGTCCAGAAACTTCCGGCCGGCCCCGTTTTAGGCAGTTCCCGCGCCGCGCGGCTGTCCGCGAGATGGCTTGCCGCCGTAAATTCAAAGGTGCCGATGAGGTTCATCGTAATTGCGGTGAAAAGGAGCGCCAAAACGGCAACTACCCACGGGCTTTGCAGCTGAAAGCCCCAGCCCACGGCGCTCCCCACTCCTCGAAGCACCATCAGGGCGCCGGACAGAAGGAGCATGCACACCAAAACGCCCGCGGTAAACATCGCTCCGTGCAGCGCCAGAGATCCTTTGCGGCGGCTACCGTCCACAAGCTGCAGAATCTTGAGGCTTAAGACCGGAAAGACGCAGGGCATGAGGTTCAGAATGAGACCCCCTAAAAACGCAAAGGCAACGGCGGCTTTCACCGACATCGAAACCGAAGACGTACCCTCAGCCCCGGCCTGCACCGTGATGCGGGTGTCCGCAACAGGCGTAGAGGTGCCTGAGACAGCGGCGGGCGCAATGCCCGCGACTTCTCCGGCCGCAACCGGAAGCGTCGTCTGAATCGCCCAGCCGCCGGCTAACGGCCCGTCGTCTGCGACAATCACACCGGTGAGAGCCTTCGTTTCCTTACTTTCCACAAACTTTTTGTGGGCGGTGAGGTAAAGCGACGTGCTTCCGCCCGACTTTTCAATGCGCGTGGGCTCTTTGAGGTCAATGACGTTACGCTCAACGGGATAAAACGCGACCGTCTTATCGATCTTTCCGGCTAACTGCGTGAAGTCAATGCGGATGCGGTTTTCTTCCATCACCGCCTTAATGCGGTCTGTCTGCACCGTTTCCGGGGTGTTGCGTTTGGTTTTCTCAAAAAGGGGCGCTGCGTCAGAAGGTTCAGAGGCAACGCGCACCGGCACGGAGAGTTTGAGCTCGGCTTCGCCCGGAATGCAGACGTCCTTGCAGGCAAGCCACTCGACCTTGGCGCTGATGCGGCCTGAGGTGCCGTAGGGCGTGCCCCAGGGGATATCAAGATTAAAAGGCAGAAGCGCTTCGCCCGAATACACAAAGCTTGTGAGGTGTCCTGTCTTCTGTACTGAGGGCAGCGGCCAGTCCAAGGGCGTTATCTGCCAGTTTCTCGGCAGTTTCCACTTTATTTCCGTGGGGTAGCCGGTGTCCCCGGGAAACTTCCAGTAGGTGTGCCACCCCGGTTCGTGCTTTAAGCGGATGCCGACATGGTAGGCCGCCTTGGGGGTGCCTGCCGTGCGGTCGGCAACAATTTCCGCCGTGATCGTTTTCGGAGCGGCCGAGGGCCCGAAGGGCGAAGACTGAGCCAGAGCCGGAAGAGCGGCAAGGCCCAGTGCCGCAGCGCCAAAGGCGCAGGCGGCACTTTGAAGACGGGATAAAAACGTCATGCAGGTTTACAGCAGTTTGAAGGATTCACGGGCCGCGGCAATCGTGGCGTCAATGTCCGCATCAGTATGCGCCGCCGACACAAACCCGGCTTCGAAAATTGACGGAGCGAGGTAAACGCCTCTTTCAAGCATCGCGTGAAAGAACGTGCCGAAGACCTTGGCGTCGGCCTTCATCACATCGTTAAAGCCCTGCGGCAGCGCCGGGAGGAAAAAGAGCCCCATCATGCCGCCGATGCTTCTTGCGCAGAAGTCAACGCCCGCGTCTTCGGCGGCTGCCGAGAGCCCGTCGGTGAGTTTCTTCGTCTTGGCGCCGAGACTTTCATAGAACCCGGGCTTCTGGATTTCCTTAAGCGTTGCCAAACCGCAGGCGACCGCGACGGGGTTGCCGGAGAGGGTGCCTGCCTGATAAACGGGGCCCAAGGGAGCGATTTTGCTCATGATTTCGCGGCTTGCGCCGAAGGCTGCAACGGGCATGCCGCCGCCGATCACCTTACCCATCATCGTGATGTCGGGAACGACGTTGTAGATGGACTGCGCACCGTGCAGCGCCACGCGGAACCCCGTCATCACTTCGTCGACAATCAAAAGCGCACCGTACTGTGTGCAGAGTTCCCGCATCGTGTTGATGAATTCCTGCGTGGCAGGGACCATATTCATGTTGCCCGCGACGGCTTCAACGATTACGCAGGCAATGTCTTTGCCGTGAGCCTTAAAGCAGTCAACAAGCGCCTGCGGGTTGTTGTATTCGAGAACGAGCGTGTGTTCGGTAAAGCTGGCGGGCACACCGGCAGAAGAGGGGTTTCCGAACGTGAGCATGCCCGAACCCGCTTTCACGAGCAGGCTGTCGGAGTGGCCGTGGTAGCACCCCTCAAACTTCACGATCTTGTTGCGGCCCGTGTAGCCGCGCGCAAGGCGAATCGCGCTCATGCCGGCTTCGGTGCCGGAACTCACCAGACGCACCTGCTCGATGTTGGGCATGATCTTGACGATTTCTTCCGCGAGCTCCGTTTCCCCTTCGGTGACGGCGCCGAAAGAAAGGCCTTTTTCAACGGCTTCCTCAACGGCCTTAATTACCGCGGGGTGATTGTGCCCGAGAATCATCGGGCCCCAGGAGCCGATGTAGTCGATGAACTGCTTGCCTTCAGCGTCCCACATATAGGCGCCCTTGGCCTTACGGATAAAGCGGGGAGCGCCGCCCACGCTTCTGAAAGCACGCACCGGGGAATTCACGCCGCCCGGAATCGTTTTCTGAGCGCGTTCAAACAGTTCTTCATTAATGCCCATTTTTGTTGCCTTTTTGTTCTGTACAGGATCGGCAGACTGTCCTTGCGGCAGGCTGCCCGCGCCAAAGCCTTGTCAAGAAGCCTTCGGCAGGAAAATGTTTGCTTTCGGACTGACTTTTCGGGGTCGCTCCGGCAGGCGGCAACAGTCTAGCAATCTGAGGGCGGGTTTTGCCTTAAGGAAAACGGTGCGGAAAGGGGATGTAAGGCTTTTTGTGTCCAGGCGATAATAGCGCTCCTGTAGGGCGCGAAAGGAATCACCGTGGCACACCGTACACCCAAAATAAACGACACCGTAAAATTTACCGACCAGCAGCAGGCCATTCTGAACGATGCCGTAGAGCAACTGATGGAAGCCGGCGGCTTAACGGCCTTAACGCAGGCTCATTTCAACGAAGCGATGAAGATCGTAGCTCAACGCTGAATTCCGTCCGACTGACGTTGCCCTCAGTATTGCCGGGAGCCAGAGAGTTGGAAGCGCTTTTCAAGGTATCGATACTCTGATGCCTGAGCGTCTCCGACGCACAGAGCGTGCCATGGGGGCATTGCACCCAAAATCGAGCCCCGCGTGAATTTCGGCCATGCTGCCCCCCCCCCCAAAAAAAATTTTTCTCGATTTTTTGCCTCGAATTAGCCTGCCTTTCTGAAAAATCAGACTGGTGCTAAATTCAGGTTAGAACGCAAAGCCCGCGCCGAGGTAAAACTGAACGGGTGACGGACGGAAGGTGTTGTCATTGGCCGGCGCCACATCATGAAAGCGCGGGAAGTGCACGTTGATGCCGCCCAAAATACGGGTGTTCTGGGTCGGTGCCCAGGTAATGCCGCTCTGAATCGTCGGGTACACAGAGTCCGAAGACTGGTCCGTATCCTTGTTTTCGAGCTCCGAGTAACCGATACCAAGACCCGCATGCAGGCGGATGCTTTCAGCCATCCGGAAGTGGTACTGGAGGCTTGCGGTGTAGTTTGTCTGCTTCCAGGAGCCGGTCTTTACGCCGCTTTGCTTGGTGTCGTGATCCGCACGGCTTGCTTCAAAGTCAACGGCCCAGCGTTCCGACACAAAGTGGCGGATACCGACAAGGCCGCCCGCGTCCGAGGTAACCGTAAAGCCCTTTTCCGAGGCAGAGTCAGTCTTTTCCCAGAGACCCGCGCCGTAAATTTCGGTGCGTGCCGCAAAGCGGTCGCTGCTTGTGAGCGGGAAGAGACTCGTTTCCTTATCGTCCGTGCTGATGCGGGAGAAGAAGAAAAAGACGTTCGTAAAGGGGATGTACGTCATGTAGACGTCAACGGGACCGGCACCCGCGCCGATCAAAGGCAGAGGCGCCGGAACCGGCAGCCACTTGTAGTCGTCGCGGAAGGTGAGCCCCAGAAGGTAACCCGCACCCACATGAAAACTATCCGTGAGGTTCCAGCGCGAGAGCCACGCATACCCCATGAAGGGTTCAAGCTTGTAGTGCGAATCTGAAAACGCGAGGAAATAGGTCATGCGCTCGTTGCCGCGCTCGTCAATGACAGAGCGCACCACGCCGCCCCCGTAGGGAAAAGCGTTTTCTTCATGGAGGTTATCGTAGTCCCAGGCCGGGTGAATCGTGTAAAGCGGCAGGATCAGGCCCGTATTGCCTTCGCTTATGACGTTTTTAAAGCCCTCGACCTGCTTTTGGAAAAAGCCCTGTTCTTCGGAGGTGTTGTAGCCGCCCGGAAGGGTATCAACGGCAGCAGACCAAAAGCCCGCGTGAGCAGGCAAAGCGAGGGCCGCAACGCACAAGGCAGCCGCAGCGGAAATACGGTGAAAAGCCACTTTTCGCAAAATTCTGAATAGATAAAGTCGGCCAAGAAGGGGCGGGCCGGCATTGTTATTGTTTTTGAGACCGCAAATATACCAGTCGAAACAAAGACCTGCCCATAAACGGGCGTAAAAAATCCGGCGATTGACAGGGATATAGGCCAAAGAAGTAGCCGGAGTATGCAAAACTGGGAGCCCAACCGGTCGCTGCGGTACAATGCCGGGCGCTGCAGCCGGACAGCTGATCGCGGGCAAGATTGTTTTGCATGAGGAAAGTCCGGACTCCGCAGGGCACCGTAGCAGGTAACGCCTGCCCGCCGCAAGGTGAGGATCAGAGCAACAGAGACGAGCCGGTTCAGTCCGGGTGAAACGGGCAATCTCTACGGGGAGCAACATCAAGTAAGCAGTCGTTTGATTTCGGCCCGAAAGAAGACTGCGGGTAGATGGCTTGAGGCGCCGCGTGAGCGGCGTCCTAGATGAATGATCGGCAACGCGCTTCCTTCGGGATCTGCGTCACTGAATCCGGCTTACAGTCCGGCTGCGGCTTTTCTCTTCCAAACTCAACCATATCCTTTGAGAATGCATCAGGCACAATGCGTGCTGCTGCAGGATTGAACCTGCGCGGAGTGTGCTGTGTATCTCAAACGAAAAATTGACGGGTGCCTTGAGGATTGGAAAGCGGATCCAGACCGGCTGCCGCTCATTCTGAACGGGGCGCCGGGCGTCGGAAAAACCACCGCCGTGCGGCGCTTTTCCGAATCGCATTACGCATCCGTCATCACCGTCAACCTCCGTGAGCCGCGCTTTCACGCGTGTCGAGAGCGTGAGCGTTGGTTATCAGACGCGCCTGCAGCTTAATGCCTTCGACATTGAAGAGTTTCTTTGGACGAAGGGTTTGGGCGGGGCCGTCACAGCTTTCTTTGCTTCAGCATGTGCTGGAACTCAAACCCTTCGCGCCGGAAGAGCTTTCCCGCCTGAACACGCTTTTCCGGACGTATGTGCGCGTGGGCGGAATACCTGCCGTCCTGGGCCGGTATCTGGAAACAGGCTCCTTGGAGGCGGCCGCAAAAGAGCAGAGGGTGTGCCTTAAAGCGGTCCGCGACAGTGTCCGGTGGTGTCCGGTGGTTTCCGGCGGGCGCAGAGCAAAGGCGGTCTCTTGCCGTGATTGACGAAGTGCCGCGGCAGCTTCAAAACCGCAACAAACAGTTTGCCGTGTCGGGAATCGGCCCGCACGCAAGGCGAAGGGATTACATGGGAGTCGTTGAACGGCTTACTGACGCCGGAACTGCCGATCCGCGGCAACCGAGATCCCGAGCGGATGAATCTTTATTTCCACGATACCGGTCTTTTGGCGGCAGCAATGAAAGAGCACGCCCGAGAATCTTGTGCCGGCGGAGATTGCGGCAGGGGCTTCGCCTCACACGAAGATGCTGAAAACGCTGATTGAAAGCCCGGACTATCCCGACATCACCTGGGGACTGCGCTTGGCGGAGGCCAATATCAGCCGCAGCGGCAAGATCCTCTCATTTCCGCTTTTCTGCGTCTTTCTGATGCGACGCATCCTGAGAGAACTCGATTTTCCCGAATAACGAAAAACCCGCCGGCCGGTGAGCCCGCGGGTTTCTCAAGCATTTCAAAGCGGCAGTGGGTTACGCCAGACGAATACGTCCGTCCACGGCAATCGCTTCACCATTCTTTTCACTGATCATCAGCGGATTGATGTCAAGTTCTTCAATCGCCGGGAAGTCGGTGACAAGCTGCGAAATCCGCTGAAGGGTTTCTTCGACCTTGGCGATATCGGCGGGTGTTGTGCCGCGGGCGCCTTCAAGTAACTTATAGGCCTTAACGGAGCGCACCAGGTCGTGCGCGTCGATGTCGGTGAGGGGCGCGAGCGAAAAAGACACGTCCTTTAACACCTCAACAAAGACGCCGCCCAAGCCAAACATGATCATGGGCCCGTACTGGGGGTCTTTGGCTACGCCGCAGACCATCTCGCGGTTACCCTTGACCATCTCCTGGATGATGACGCCTTCAAGCCCTTCGAGAATGCCCTTGGCCTTCAGTTTCGCGATGAGGTCCTGATACTGGGCTTTAAGCTCTTCCACGGACTGGATGTTCACACGCACGCCGCCCACATCGGTCTTGTGCGAAGTGGTTTTGGAGGTCATCTTCATGACAACGGGAAAGCCCACAGCTTGAGCGGCCTTGCAGGCCTCTTCTTCGGTGCGTGCAAACTGTGCGCGGCAGACGCGGATACCGTAGGCGTCGAGCACATCAATACTTTCGCGCGTGGTGAGTTCACTGCGCCCGTCGGCTTTGGCCGCGGCAAAAATGCCTTCGGCGCGAGACTTGTCGACCGTAAAGGTCTTGACGGCCCCGGCAGGGCGCGCAATCCAGCGCCGCTGCTGATCGAGCCGAGCCAATGCGTCCACGGCCTGTTCGGCGTACATGAAGAAGGGCACCGTCACGTCCATGTCGGAAAGTTCCGTAAAGAACCGGTTTTCCGTCATGAAGACGCCCACGATCGGCTTTTCAGGGTGATCAGCGCGGATGCGCATCAGTTCCTTCGCAACGTCAATGTCTTTAAGACCCAGGAACGGCAGATAGATGACGATCACCATATCGACGTTCGGATCTTTGAGAATCGTTTCGGTTGTGCGGCGGTAGTGTTCAAGGGGCGCGGAAGCGATCATGTCGACCGGGTTTTTCACGGAAGCCGCCGCGGGCAGGAACGTTCTGAGTTCTTCTTTTGTGGCGTCCGTGATCGGCGCCATCACCATGCCGTGCTCACAGATGGCGTCCGTGGCCATGATCCCGGGACCGCCGGAATTCGTGATGATCGCCACACGGTTACCCTTGGGGATCGGGCAGTTGGCAAAAACCTTCGCAGTCGCAAAGAGTTTTTCCAGAGAAAATTCACGGATCACGCCGCTCTGACGCAAAAGGGCGTCGGCGGCACGGTCTGACCCCGCAAGGCTTCCCGTGTGAGAGCTCGCGGCGCTTGCGCCCGCGGCGGAGCGCCCGGATTTAAGCGCCAGAATGGGTTTCTTTTTGGAAACGCGTGCGGCGAGGTTGCGGAAATTCGCCGGGTTCTGGATCGATTCCATGTAAAGGAGAATCTGCCGGACGTCGTCCACGTTTTCCCAGTATTCAATCGCGGTCTCGGCGTTCACATCGGCCTGGTTGCCGATGGAGATGAACTGCGAAAAGCCGATGTTGAGATCCTTAAGGATATTGAGAATGCCGCCCCCTAAGGCCCCCGACTGCGACACAAAGCCGATGTCGCCGCGCTGGGGGAGGCTTTCTGCGAAACAGCCGTCCATGCGCACGGCCGGGTCGGTATTGACAACACCCAGGCAGTTCGGGCCCACACAGCGCATGCCGTAAGCCTTCACCTTGGCAGCAAGTTCTTTTTCCAGAGCCGCACCCGCTTCATCGGTTTCCTTAAAGCCCGCGCTGATCACCACAAGACCCGTGATGCCTTTTTCATGACACTGATCAATCGTGGAAAGCACAAAGGTGTTTTTCACAACGATGATCGCGAGATCCACGTCACCCGGGATATCAAGAACCGACGGGTAGGCCGTAAGCCCCTCAATGACGCCGCCCTTGGGGTTGACCGGGTAAATCTTTCCGGTAAAGCCGTACTCAATGAGGCGCTTTAAAAGGTCTGAGCCGATCGTGTTGGGCTTGGTGGAAGCGCCCACCACAGCAATCGAGCGCGGCTTCATGATGGAGTCAAGACTGGCCATGATGCGTTGGTCTCCGGTAGAAAATCAATTCGGGTGTGAGTGCGCAGCCTGTGAAACATCGGGGCACGCAGCAGGTGCCGGCAGGCAGGGCAGCTCAAAGGCAAAAATAATCTTTCGAGCATATCACAGCCCGAAGCTCATGGAAATCGTCCTGACAGACGAAAAAAAGCCGCCCGAAGGCGGCTTTTGGTAAATACTGGTAACCCGGTTACGGACGTTTGGCCGAGAGTTTGACGTTTAAGTCTTCCGTGGGCAGCGCCCCCTGAACGATGGTGCCGTCGGCAAAAATGATGGAGGGGGTGGACGTAAACCCGAACTTTTCCCCTAAGGCGAGGTTGCGGTCAAGAACCGAGGCATCGCACTTATCAGCCGCTTTTGCCGGTTCCGTGCCGTCCAGCATATGCGCCTGCCAAGCGGAAGCGGGGTTTTTCGCGCAGACGATGTCGCGGGCCATTTCCTTGGAATTGAGGATCGAATAGATGAAGTTGTAGACGGTGACGTTACCCGCGGCCTGAAGGTTACGCTCAAGCATCGAGCAGTATGTGCAGCGGGCGTCCGTGAACACCACAACCTTGCGCTCGCCGTTACCGTAGGTGACTTTGATCGCGTCGTTTAAGGGCAGGGTCTTCCAGTCCACACGGGAGAGTTCCTTCATGCGCTCGGCGGTGAGGTCGGTTTCCGTCTTCGTATCAAAGATCCGGCCGACAATGAGGTACTTCGCGGACTTATCCACGTAAAAGACGCGGCGGTTCATGAAGACTTCCCAGAGGCCTTCAATCGGAGCGGGCGTCACTTTGTCGACCTTCATGCCGGTCGTGGAGAAAATCCGGGCGGCAATTTCCTTTTCCAGAGCCCCGGTATCGGCGGCATTCACGGCGGCGGTGGTGAGAAGTCCTGCGGCAACAACAGCGGCCGCGGCGGCAAAAGTACGAATATGCATGAGTGAGCTACTCCGTCAGAGACGGCCGCAAGTTTAGCGGGTTTCAATCAAAAGCCTGAAAGCCAATTGCAAACAGATTTAAAGCGCCCGATAACGAAAGCCGCCCGACTTGGGGGCGGCTTTTATCGTGCATCAGATCGTGGGTTTTGAGTGATCGTCTCTGTTTTTCATTTCGACAATCAGGTCCCGCGCCCGCTTTTCCGCAAAGAGCATGTCGGGCACGAGATTTGCGCCCAAGGTCTGCGCAATCCCCGTGCGGTTAAGCTGGCGCAGGGGGTGGCCCGCAGCGCCAGCGATGATGAGCTCGTGTCCCCTGCGGTGCAGGGCTCTCAGGTACACCTGGAGAATGTCCATCGCGGAGTTGTCGATATTGAGAAGATCTGTGAAGTCCAGAATCACGACCTTGGCGGCGTTCGCAGCCGTGATGCGCTTGGGATCGGTGACGCCTTCCAGTTTACTTACAGAACCGAAAAAGAGGGCGCCCGTCACCTTCCAGGCTTCAACGCTCGCGGGCATGTCAAAGGGCAGCGTTGTCTGTACCACGCGAGTGAGCGTGTTCATGCGGTAGATGAAGAACACACAGGAAATCACAAGCCCCACTTCCACGGCAACCGTGAGGTCAAAGATGACGGTGAGAAGGAACGTTGCCACAAGCGTCACCTTGTAGCTCATGGTCATCGCTCTTAAGCGCGAGAATTCCTTCCAGTTACCCATGTTCCAGGCCACAAACATGAGAATGGCCGCCAGGGCCGCAAGCGGAATGTCGCTTGCCAGGGGCGCCGCCGCGAGAATCACCACCAAAAGCGTAATTGCGTGCACGACGCCCGCCACGGGGCTGGCCGCACCGCTTTTGATGTTGGTGACCGTACGGGCAATGGTGCCGGTTGCGGGAATGCCGCCGAAAAAGGGCACCACAAAGTTGGCAATGCCCTGGCCCATCAGTTCCTGGTTGGGGTCGTGGCGGTCATCGGTCATCGCGTCGGAAACACGGGCGCACAAAAGGCTTTCGATGGCGCCCAAAAGCGCAATCGTGAGCATCGGGCCGATCAGCCCGCGCAAGGCTTCGAGACTGAAGTCAGGAAGCTGCAGATCGGGTAACTTCTGCGGGATTCCCCCAAACTTCGTGCCGATGGTTTCGACCGGCAGATTAAAGACGGAGACCACAACGGTGGAAAGTACCAGCACAATGACGGTTCCCGGCAGGTGCGCGATCCACCGCTTCCACGCGGGGCCTCCCATGGCGTAGCCCTTGGGCCAGAACTTCACCACCAGAAAACTCACCAGTGCCACCGCAAAAGCCCAGGGGTTAAAGGTCGCAATGTGAGAGGCAAGTGCTTCAATCTGACCGAAAAAGCCCGCGGGCATCTTGTCGATCGTAAGGCCCAGAAAGTCCTTGACCTGGCTTAACCCGATCAGAACCGCAATACCGTTGGTAAAGCCGATGACGATGGAGACCGGAATAAAGCGGATGAAACTTCCGAGCTTAAAAAGCCCCATGAGGAAAAGCAGAATTCCTGAACCCACGGTCGCAAGGAGGAGGTTTCCGAGTCCGTACTGCGCAATGATGCCGTAGATGATGACGATAAAGGCGCCGGCGGGACCGCCGATCTGCACGCGGCAGCCGCCGAAAACGGAAATGAGAAACCCCGCAATGATCGCGGTGTAGATGCCCGCTTCTGGCGGCACGCCGCTGGCGATACCGAAAGCCATGGCTAACGGGAGCGCCACCATCCCGACCGTCAAACCGGCGCTGATGTCACGCGTGAGCATGCGCGTGTTGTAGTTTTTGAGCGTATCAAGGCTTACCGGGTGAAAGGGCGCCATCGGCAGGTGACTTAACGCCCCTTTGATCGAAGCAAACAGTGACATGGTGTTCTTCGGGCAACAGTCGTCTCACGACGAGGTTTTTTATGTACGAGTGTCCCCGCGAAAGAGAGCGGACTCTTTCGAACAAACAGACTGACGGGGAGAAAGCGTGATTGTAAAGGATTGCAACAGAAATTTCGCCTGTGGTTTCCGTCGCGGCGGACATGAAAAAGGGCGGAGATTTTTTCCGCCCTTGGGTTGCTTAAGGCTGTTTCTCAGTGAGGATAACGGCAGCCGAGGATGCGGGGGCCCGCGGCGTTGGTGACATCGGGGAGGTTGCCGGCATCACGGTTGATGTAGGCCCAGGCAAGCCAGGCAAAGGCCATGGCTTCCACATGCATGGGCGAAACACCGAGCGTTTCGGTGCTTCGCACAAGGATATCGTCGCCTGCGGCGTGCCGCAGGGCCTTCATGAGCGCCCCGTTTAAGGCGCCTCCGCCGCAGACATAGATTTCCCGGGTGCGGCCCGCAAACTTTCTGACGGCGTCCACAATCGTGCGGGCCGTGAGTTCGGTAAGCGTTGCCTGGACGTCCGCGGGTTCTTCGCCCGAGAGCTTTCCTTCAAGCCACGCAAGATTAAAGTACTCGCGCCCCGTGCTCTTCGGGGGTTCCTTCGTGAAGTAGGGGTCTGCGAGAAGCTTTTCCAAAAGTTCCGGGCGCACGGTGCCCGTGTCGGCCCAGGCGCCGTTGGCGTCAAAGGCGCGGCCGAGGTTTTTCTGGCACCAGGCGTCAAGCAGAATGTTGCCCGGGCCGCAGTCAAAGCCAGTTACCTTGCCGTAGCTCTTTTTCGGGGGCAGGAACGTGATGTTGGCGATGCCGCCGATATTGACGATGCTTCTTGCGGTGTCGCTTGTGAAGACCTGGCTGTGAAAAGCCGGCACCAGGGGCGCACCCTGGCCGCCCGCGGCCACATCGCGGCTTCTGAAGTCGGCGATCACGTCAACGCCCGCAAGTTCCGCGATCCACGCGGGGTTATTAAGCTGCAGCGTCCAGCCTTCTTCGGGGCGGTGGCGGATTGTCTGGCCGTGAACGCCCGCCGCCGCCACTTCCATGCGCGGAATGTCGGCTTCGTTCAAAAGTTCATGAATGGCCTGCGCGTAGAGTTTCGCAAGCGTCACGGACATGCGGCCCGCGCGGTCAATTTCGTTGTCGCCCGGAGAGCACAGGCTTAAGAGCTCGGCGCGGACTTCCTTCGGGAAGGCCTGGTAGTGGTGTCCGAGAAAAACGGGCGACGTACCCGCAAAATCAACGGCGACGGCATCAACGCCGTCAAGACTCGTGCCGGACATCAGTCCGAGGGTAATGGTTTTTTTCATAATGAAAGCGGTTTCGGGCGGACAAATCAGAGAGGGCGCCATCGGGCACCCCGACCGGCCTCATTTTAGTGCCCTGCCGCTTTTTCGTCTGAGGACTTCTGAGCAGATGCTTTGGCGGAAGCCGCCTGCACGCCTTCGAGCATGGCGAGTTTTTTCTGCAATGGGATCGAACGCACTTCCATCTGTGCGATCTGATAGGGGGTTAACACCGGCTGGTCGGGGAGGTTCGCGGTCATGGGGTTGATCTGCACGCCGTCCACCTTGAGTTCGTAGTGAAGGTGCGGGCCTGTGGCAAGCCCCGTCTGTCCTACTTTGCCGATGATTTCACCGTACTTCACGGTGTCGCCCTTTCGTAAGCCCTTTGTGATGGAGGAAAGGTGTGCGTACACGGTCTGGTATTCCGGTCCGTGCTGCAGACGGATGTAGTTGCCGTAACCGGTGCCCACACCCGCGAACACCACCACGCCGTCGGCGGCGGCTCTCACGGTTGCACCCCAGGGTGCACGAAAGTCCGTTCCCTGGTGCGGGCGGACGATGCCTGTGATCGGATGGCGCCGCAACGGCGCAAATTCCGAGCTCACGCTCTTGATGTCAAGCGGTACGCGCATAAAGACGCGCTTGGCGATATGACCCCGGGCGTCATAGTAGTGTCCGCCCTTACCGTCGTTACCAAACCAGAAAAGTTCAGTGGTTTTGCCTTTGTGATCAAGCGCCATCGCAAGGAGCTTGCCGTAGCGCACGAAATTGCCTTGTGCGTACTTCGTTTCGTAGATGAGGCGCCAGGTGTCGCCGGGCACGAGTTCCGAGACAATGTCGCGGTCAAAGTCAAACGCATCGTGCATCTGACTGACAATATTTTTGGGAATGCCGGCGCGGGTGAGGCTCGCCTGGGGATTATCCTCTACGCGGCCGCTTGCGAGGTTTTGCTGCACTTCGTAGCGGAAAGGCTTGATTTCGGCCGTGAGTTTGCCGGCCGGATTGCGCGCAATATTTAAAACGCGGCCCGCTGTCTCATCGCTCCCGTCGGTGTAAAGGTCAAGCGTTTCAAGCCGGCCGTCGGCGCGGATGGAGGCCATCACGAAGTTGCCTTCAGCCGGGCTCACCAGGCTCCGGGCATCGGGATTGGTTTCAATAAAGCGGAAGGCCTCAGTATCGCGGATACCGAGGCGGGCCATGAGTGAGGTAAGCGTATCGGCGTGCTGCGTAAAGCCGCTTCGCACAACGGGTTCATCGGCAATGGTGATTGAGGCAACCTGATGCCTCAGGTCGGGCATGCGGATCGGGATATAGGCCGTTCTCTGATAGCTTTCCAGGGGCGCTGAGTCCTGTGGCACCGTTTTCCAGAGCGCCCAGGCGCCGGCCGCAGGAAGAAGCACAATGACCGCACCGGCCGCAAGGCGCGAGCGCAGCATGCGCCGCGTCTGCGGCGTGTTGCGTGCATAGTCCGACGCCGTTTTTAAAACGGCGCGGCCCAGGCTGCGCAGGGCGGAACCCATGAGTCTCGGAGAGGTCATTGCAATGAGAAACAGTGGAAAAACCGTGTCGGGCTCCATTATAGATGGGCGGTATCTGCGGGCCCTGCGGCGTTACAATCTCCCATTTACGGTTTACATGCCGCTTCCTTTACATTCGCAGACGGTGCATCATGGCTGAAAACAAGCGTCCGGACACGGGTTCGGAAACCACGGAAACGAAAAAATACGAAGTAACGCCCGACATTGTTGAGGCGATGAATACCATCCGCCGCGGCACGGATACGCTTTTAATCGAAAGCGAACTCGAGCAGAAACTCGCCCGCAGCAAAGTGACCGGTGAGCCGCTGCGCTGTAAGCTGGGTCTTGACCCCACGGCCCCCGACATTCACGTGGGGCACACGGTGGTTTTAAATAAACTGCGGCAGCTGCAGGACCTCGGGCACACCGTGATCTTTCTGATCGGTGACTTTACGGCCGCCATCGGCGACCCCTCGGGCCGCAACGTGACGCGTCCGCCGCTTTCTCCCGAGCAGATCAAGATTAATGCGGAGACGTACCTTAATCAGGCAGGGCTTGTGCTGGATCTCACGAAGACTGAAGTGCGCTACAACAGCGAGTGGAATAACGCTTTGGGTGCAACGGGGCTCATCCGCCTCGCGTCGCGCTATACGCTTGCGCGTCTTCTGGAGCGCGATGATTTCGCAAAGCGCTTTGCCGCGGAACTCCCCATTGCCATGCATGAGCTCATCTATCCCCTCATGCAGGGTTATGACTCGGTGGCGTTAAAAAGCGACATTGAATTGGGCGGGTCGGATCAGCGCTTTAACCTTCTTGTCGGCCGTGAACTGCAGCGCCAGTACGATCAGGAACCGCAGTGCATTCTGACGATGCCGCTTCTGGTGGGCTTGGACGGCGTCGAGAAGATGAGTAAGAGTAAGCACAACTACATCGGCATCACCGATACCCCGAACGATATGTTCGGCAAGGTGATGAGTATTTCGGATACGCTGATGTGGAACTGGTACGACCTCTTAAGCCTCAGGCCCAACGCCGAGATTGCAAAATTGAAGGAAGAATGCGCCACGGGACGTAATCCCCGTGACGCGAAGGTCCTGCTTGCCAAGGAAATCATCGTGCGCTTTCATTCCGCCAAAGAGGCTGACGCCGCGGAAGCCGAATTTAATGCGCGCTTCAGAGGGGGCGCTGCGCCCTCGGACATGCCCGAAGTCACGGTGCAGGCCGAAACCGCGGACGGCATCGGCATTTTGCAGATGATTAAGGAAGCGGGGCTCGCGCCGAGCAACACTGAAGCCGGCCGCAACGTTACGCAGGGCGGCGTGCATTTGAACGGCGACAAGGTCTCGGACAAGGGCCTGCGGCTGAAGGCCGGTACCTACACGCTTCAGGTCGGTAAGCGTAAGTGGGCCAAGGTCACGGTGGTCGTGAAATGATCTGCATTCTGCAGCGCGTGCGTGAAGCGCAGGTGACGGTCGATGACGCCGTTGTCGGCAAAATAGGCCGGGGCCTCATGGTTCTCGTCTGCGCCGAGCGCGAAGACACCGAAGAAAAAGCGGTGAAACTCGCGCAAAAGCTTTTGCGCTACCGCGTTTTTTCGGACGATGCGGGGAAGATGAATAAGTCCGTGGAGAACATCGCAGGCGACGTGCTTGTCATCTCGCAGTTCACGCTTGCCGCCGACACCAATTCCGGCAACCGCCCGAGCTTTACGCCGGCAGCCGCGCCTGATGTCGGACGTCACCTCTACGAAGTATTTTTGAAGGAAGTGCAAGCCTCGGGCTTAAAGACCGAACACGGGATTTTCGGTGCGCACATGATGGTGTCGCTTACCAACGACGGCCCCGTCACCTTTACGCTCAGAAATTAAAAAGGCCTTCGGCCCGAGCTGAAACAATCGGGCCGGGAAGCCTTATCAGCGGGAGAAAGCTTTAAAAGCAGCCTTCTCCCGTTTTTACTGCCTGCGTCAGTCATCTTCGTCCTTACGCTGATAGTGCGACGCAAGTTCCTGCGCCTTCTGCGCGGGCACCGTGTGGTAGTCCGCGAGATCCATCGTAAAGGCTCCGGCGCCCTGCGTGAGGGCATGAAGCCTTGCGGCGTAGCCGGTGAGTTCGGAAAGCGGGACCAGAGCCTTGATTTCCATTACGCCGGGCGCGAGGTTGTCGGTGCCCTGCACCTGACCGCGGCGGGAGGCAATGTCGCCCGTGATCGCACCCATGGTGCTTTCCGGAGCCGATACCGCAATCTCAACAATGGGTTCGAGAATCTGCGGCTGGGCTTTGGCAAGCGCATCGAGCATGGCTTTGCGGCCGGCGGCCACAAAGGCCACTTCCTTACTGTCCACGGGATGGGACTTGCCGTCATAGACCGTTACACGGATATCGGTGATGGGGTAACCGGCCATATAGCCCGTGGCAAGCACTTCCCTCACGCCTTTTTCCACGGCCGGAATGAGGTTAAAGGGAATGACGCCGCCCTTAACCCTATCCACAAACTCAAAGCCGGCGCCGCGCGGCAGGGGTTCCACCTTAAGAAACACTTCCCCGAACTGGCCGGCGCCGCCCGTCTGCTTCTTGTGGCGGGCGTGGCCTTCGGCGGCTGCCCCGATCGTTTCACGGTAGGGAACAGAAGGCGCGCTTGTCGTCACTTCAAGCTTGAACTGATCCTTCATGCGCTCAAGCACCGTGCGCACGTGCATTTCGGTAAGTCCCCGCAGCACCGTTTCGTTTAATTGCGCGTCATGATCCACCGCAAGCGTGGGGTCTTCGGCAAGCATCTTCTGCAGAACCTCGCCCATGCGGCTTTCGTCCCCGCGGCGTGCGGGTTCAATCGCAAGGCCGAACATCGGACGGGGATAGGGCGGGCGCGGCAGCACAATGCCGGCGTCGGCCGGGTCTGAATGCAGCACACAGCCGTAGTAGAGGTCGTCCACCTTACTTAAGGCGCCGATGTCGCCCGCGTGCAGTTCATCGGTGTCCGCTGTGTTTTTGCCCTGCAGTAAGAGGGGATGCACAACCTTAAAGGGTTTCTTGGCGTCTCCGGCGTAGAGCTCGGTCCCTGCCTTAATGCGGCCTCGGTGCACGCGGAAAACGCCGATCTTGCCGACAAACGGGTCGCTCACCACCTTAAAGACACGGGCAATCACGGGCTGGTCCGGATCGGGTGCAATATGCACGGGGTTACCCTGTGCGTCCACAAAGGGCGCGGCATTGGCTTCCACAGGTGCGGGCATATGGCGGATGATGACCTTGATGAGGTCGCGGATACCGATCAGGTTTTTGGCGCTTGTGAAGCACACCGGGATGATGTGGCCTTCGCGGAGGGCCTTGGTGATCGGGGCGTGCAGCGTAATCGGATCGGCGTCGCCTTCTTCGAGGTACTTTTCCATCGTGGCGTCGTCGACTTCCACCACGCGCTCAATAAAGGCGCGGTGCACGTCCGAGACCGTCATGATGTCGCTTTCGCCTGTGTCGCGGTCAAAGCAGTCGATGACGCGGGTCATGCCCTTGGCGGGAAGGTTAATGGGAAGCACGCCGTCACCGAACGCTTCTTTGAGTTCGCTAAGAAGCTTCGGCAGATCCACACCCTCGGCATCAATCTTATTGATCACAATCATGCGGCAGTGGCCGCCGCGGCCCGCCCACTTCATCATGCGGCGGGTCATGAGTTCAATGCCCTTGGCGGCATCAATCACCACGACGACGTTTTTAACGGCATCAAGCGCTGACAAAGCCTGACCCACATAGTCCGGGTACCCCGGGGTGTCGATCACGTGCACGCGCACGGGCGTCAGGTCAGGCATCGCGGTGTCAAGATGCACCACGGCTGTTCTCAGAGAATGACCGACCGCTTTTTCCTGCGGGTCGTTGTCGCAGACCGTTGTCCCTTTTTCGATGCTGCCGCACTCGGCGATCGCGCCCGTGCGCATGAGCATGGCTTCAATCAGACTCGTTTTGCCGGCCCCGCCGTGGCCGACCAGCGCTACGGTACGAAGGTTCTCAGTGGAGTAATTGGACATAGGTCTTTCTCCTTATCTGTCGATTGGTTCCTCCATTGTGCGCTGTGTCGACTCAAAAAGAAAGGAAAACGGCAAAGTTTTTTCGCACCGGTAAAGAATTTCGGAATATCAGGCCTTCGGACAGCAAAAAAGCCCGACCTTGCGGACGGGCTTTCAGCGGAAATTGCTCCTTAGGTCAGAGCAATTCAGACCGATTAGATCTTACCGACGAGATCGGCACCGGGTTTCAGCGTCTTGGCACCCGGGGTCCAGCGGGCCGGGCAGACCTCACCCGGATGCGCGGCAACGTACTGAGCAGCTTCGAGCTTACGCAGAAGTTCCTTGGCATCGCGGCCGATGTTGCCGTTATGAAGTTCGATCACAACGATCTGGCCTTCGGGGTTGATGAGGAACGTGCCGCGTTCGGCCATGCCGTCGGCTTCGATCAGAACACCGAAGTTACGGGAGATGGTGAGCGTCGGGTCACCGATCATCGGGAACTTCACCTTACCCACGGCCGGGCTCGAAGAATGCCAGGCCATGTGCGTGAAGTGGCTGTCGGTGGAAACCGCGTAGATTTCGCAGCCGAGCTTTTTGAAGGTGTCGTAGTTGTCAGCGAGGTCTTCGAGTTCGGTCGGGCAGATGAAGGTGAAGTCGGCCGGGTAGAAGAACACCACGGACCACTTACCTTTGAGTTCCTTGTCGGTGACCTGAACGAAGTCGTTGTTGAGGTAGGCCTGTGCCTTAAAAGGCAGCACGGTCGTACGAAGAAGAGACATTGTTAACTCCAGTATTTAATCATTGGTGTGAAGGACAAAACAAAGGAAAGTGACGCCCGAAGGCGATCGCTTTTTCCTTCACGGACGGCCGTGACGATAGCATGAGGCTTAGCCCTCAAACCTTACGTTTTTTTCTGCGCAAGCTGAGCAAATGTTTCAAAACGCGATTTCGCTTTAAATTCAGTGCGCAAAAAAATCTGCCGATTCGCGGAGCTTAAAACAGCCAATAGCCAAAAGCAAAAATCGAATTCCGCCACCTCCGGAAGTGTCTTGTAAACAATCCCCCGTCTGAAGACGGGGGCTTTATTGTAACCGCATCACACGG
>ENA-UONU01000958-UONU01000958.1-human-gut-metagenome-genome-assembly--contig:-CS51-NODE-958-length-24716-cov-5.250030_pt1 | contig 24716 bp, 23 predicted proteins | sample MGYA00242462_ERZ724009 | MGnify/ENA metagenome assembly ERZ724009 | reverse complement strand
AGAAAAAATTTAAAGATGGCTATTACTGCTGTGAAGCCCTTGTAAGTGCCATTCGGGATGAATTTCATCTGGATGTTCCAGAGGAAGTGATCGCCATGGCTTCCGGTATGGCAGTAGGAGCCGGAAAATCCGGCTGTGTCTGCGGCGCTTTCAATGGCGGAATCCTTGCCCTGGGATTATTTTTTGGAAGAACAGAGCAGGACGGGCCTTCCAATCCCAAAAGCGTAAAATGTATGGCTCTGACAAAGGAGCTTCACGACTGGTTTAAGGAAGCCAACCATAAAAACGCAATCTGCTGCCGGGTACTCACCAAAGAATTTGACAAAGGAAAAGGCGAACACAAGGAACAGTGTATTTTCTTTACCGGACTGTGCGCATGGAAGGTGGCACAGATCGTATGCCGGGAACTTGGCATCAAAAATCTGGATGAAATTGATGAACCTGCTCCCAGACGCAGTCTGGCTGAAATTTAAAGACTGAGATAAAATCAAAAGACTGACAGGAGGACTTCTGTTCCAACAGAAGGATAAAACAGATATGAAACATATGATCAAAAAAGTCCCCCTTCCTATTTGTGGGGTTATGCTGGGCCTGGCGGCCCTTGGCAACCTTCTCCAGAGCTATGGGGAAGGGATCCGTTACGCCTGCGGGATTGCAGCCGCATGTTTACTGATCTTATTTTTGCTCAAGCTGGTTCTTTTTCCAAACATGATCCGGGAAGATCTGAACAATCCCATTATGGCAAGTGTGGCCGGAACCCTGCCCATGGGCATCATGCTCCTCAGCGCTTATATAAAACCTTTCATCGGATCCGGGGCCATGTATATCTGGTTTTTTGCCATTGGGATGCATCTGGCTCTGATCCTTTATTTCACAGTAACCTTTCTGTTCCGGTTACAGATTCCTAAGGTCTTTGCCAGCTATTACATCGTATATGTAGGCATCGCCGCAGCTTCTGTAACTGCTCCTGCCTTCGGACAGTTAGCGGTAGGTACAGCGGCATTCTGGTTTGGTTTTGTGACCCTCATTGGGCTTCTGATCCTGGTGACTGTCCGTTATATCAAATTTCCTCAGGTTCCAGAGCCGGCACAGCCTCTGTTCTGTATCTACGCCGCTCCTGCAAGCCTTTGCATTGCCGGGTATGTACAGTCCGTGACCCCCAAATCCAGAACATTCCTGTTAGTCATGCTGGCCCTGGCAGCAATCCTATATCTGGCTGCTTTCATCAAGGCTGTGGGATGTTTAAAATTAAAATTTTACCCAAGCTATGCGGCTTTTACCTTCCCCTTTGTGATCAGCGCCATCGCCTCCAAACAGACCATGGCCTGTCTCGCCAATATGGGGCAGCCCCTGCCTATTCTAAAGCCTGTTGTCCTCATTCAGACCATTATCGCAGCTGCCTTTGTAATCTATACGCTGATCCGGTTTCTGGGATTTATCTTTGCCCCTGAACAAAAATAGCTGGCAGGCTGTTGTTTCCCTCTAAAAAACTCAAGGCCCCAGGATGATTGCTTTCTTTCTCAGCCTTTGCTATAGTATTAGGGTATTAGCGGTTTCTTCTTTGAATCTCTTCCTGGGAGGCAAAATTATGGGAATAAATGTAAAATCTGAGAAATGGGAGCCTTTACGCCATTCCCATTCCAAGAAAGCCCAAAATGACACCGATCATTCGGGCTTTCTTTTGATTCGTCTTTTTTTGTCCACCCTTTCCCTCAGCGCTTTTACCTTCGGGGGAGGGTACGTCATTGTCACTCTCATGAAAAAGAAATTTGTGGATCAATATCACTGGATCGATGAGGAGGAAATGTTGGATCTGGTAGCCATCGCCCAGTCCTCTCCGGGGGCTATTGCTGTCAACGGAGCCATTGTGGTGGGATATAAGCTTGCAGGGCTTTTGGGGGTCATCACCGCCGTCATAGCCACCGTGCTCCCCCCTTTCGTGATCCTCACTCTGATCTCCTTCTGCTATACCGCTTTCCGCTCCAATCCTATTGTGGGATGGATGCTGGAAGGGATGCAGGCCGGAGTGGGAGCGGTCATCGCCCAGGTGGTGTGGGAGATGGCAGCCCCGCTGGCATGGGAAAGGAAGTGGCTTTCCCTTCTCGTTATGGCCGCCGCTTTTGGAGCCAATTGGTTTTTCCATGTGAGCGCCGTCTTCATCATTCTGGCCTGCGGCCTGTTGGGCGCGGTGTGGACGCTGTGCCAGAAACCGGATAAGCAAAAGCTTTCCGGACAGAAACCGGACAGAAAAGGAGGCGGCCAATAATGGACATCCTGCTTTATGCAAAACTATTCCTCAGCTTTCTTCAGATCGGCGCCTTCAGCTTTGGCGGCGGCTACGCGGCCATGCCCTTGATCCAGCAGCAGGTGGTAACGCAAAATGACTGGCTCTCCCCAGCTGAATTTGCAGATCTGGTAACTATCTCCCAAATGACGCCAGGCCCCATTGCTGTCAATGCCGCTACCTTTGTGGGAACCCGGCTTGGAGGGATCCCAGGCGCCCTTACCGCCACAGCTGGCTGCGTCCTTCCCTCCTGTCTTCTCGTAACGCTTTTAGCAAAGCTTTACCTCCGCTACCGGAGCCTAAGCCTTCTCCAGGGAATCCTCCATTTTCTCCGGCCTGCGGTGATCGCCCTGATCGGAGCCGCCGGAGTCAGTATCCTCATCACCGCATTCTGGGGCGGGCAGGGATTCGTCCCGGGGCTTTCCGCTTTCCGTCTCCGCTCCTTCCTTTTCTTTCTGGGAGCCTTAACGCTGCTGATCAAATTCCGTCTGAACCCGATCCTGGTAATGCTCCTGTGCGGAGCGGCAGAAACTTTATTCCAGACGTTTGCAGCTATTATCAAATAAAAATCATCAAAAGGAGGCCCTATGGAGCTGAGACAGGAACACCAATCGATCCAAATACTGGAAATCAAAGAGAACAAAAAGCAATATCTGGATCTCCTCCTTCTGGCTGATGAACAGGAGGATATGATCGACCGCTATCTGGAGCGGGGGGATCTGTTCGTACTGATGAAAAAGGATGCTGTGGCCGCAGAGTGTGTGGTCACAAAGGGGGAGCATACGAAAGGGACAGGAAAACAGGGCCGCACACTGATTCCTGAAGCAGGAGGGATCTATGAATTAAAAAATATAGCCACAGCCCCCGCCTTCCAGCGCCAGGGCTATGGCCGAACCCTCATCGAATTTATTTTTTCCCATTACACCGATCTCACAACCTTATATGTGGGAACCGGAGACAGCCCCTTCACCCTTGATTTCTACAAGTCCTGCGGTTTTTCCTTCTCCCACCGCATCCCCCATTTCTTTACAGAATATTATGACCATCCGATCTTTGAGGGCGGGAAACAGCTGATTGATATGGTTTACCTAAAGAGGGAGCGGACGCATTAAAACGTCTGCTCCCTCTTGCTGTTTGGCACTCCTCTTTCTGGTCTGGCTCCACCTGGTTTTACACCTGGCCTCCAAACTCTCTGAGCCATCTCCGCCTGTCCTCATAATCCGGCAGGACAGCTCTCACCTCTGCCCAAAACCGTGAGGAATGGTTCATCTCTTTTCTGTGGGCCAGCTCGTGGACTGCCACATAATCTAAAATCTCCAGGGGCATCAGGATCAGCTTCCAGTGGAAATTCAGGTTTCCCCCGCTGCTGCAGCTGCCCCACCGCGTCTTTGCTGCCCGAATGGTGATCCTGTTATAATCCACTCCCATGATCCCGGCAAAATAAGCGCATCTCTGTTCCAGCTGTTCCTTCGCCCGTTTGCGGTAAAGGATTTCCAGTCCGGGGTCTTCCTCATAATCATGTCGCGGACGGTTTCTCTCTTTCTTTGCCCGCTCCATGACCATCCGCCATTTCTCAGCGATCCACTGCTCCCGCTCCCCCAAAAACTGCCTTACCACCCGGTCGCTGATCCTGTTCGGAACCCGGGCAATGACCTGACCGTCCCCTTTTATTTCCAATCCCAAAGTACGGCGGCCGGAATAGATAATCCTGACCGGGATCTCCCCCTGGCGTTCCCCTTCCCTCCATCGGGTGATCTCCTGTTTTAACATACCCTTCCCTCTGCCGTTCTTACAGCACATCGGAGAAATGAGGCCGCAGACGTTTAAAGATCTTCAGTCCCAGAAGGATCACAGCCCCTGTAAAGCACCAGTAGTACAGGGTAAGGGTGGGGCGCTCCCAAAACCAATTTCCTGTAAGCACAGTATCCCGATACCCAGCCACTACATAGTAGAATGGGTTCAGCTTAAAGAGAGTCTCTACCCAGGGATCAGCCCCCGTAAACATGGACTCGTGATACATGATAGGCGTCATCCATATGCCAAACTGGAGACAGATGCTGACGATCTGGGCCATATCCTTGAAAAACACATTGACCGCACTGGTAAAAAAGCCGATCCCAAGAGCCAGCATAGAAGCCGCAAAAGAATAATATACGACCTGGATCCAGATGAAATGGGGCATTTTCCCCGTGATCAAGTACATTCCAAACATGATCAGCACAAAAAAGGCGTGGACGAGAAGGCAGGAGATCAGCTTAATGATCGGAAGGATCTCCACCTTAAATACCACTTTTTTCACCAGATAACTGTACTCCTGAAGACAGTTTGTGACGCTGTTGACCGCCTCCCCGAAAAAGAACCAGGGTACAATACCGGGAACCAGCCATTCCACATAGGAGGCCCCCTCCACAGGCGGCGGCGATTTAAACCCCAGGCCAAATACGACTGCGTATATGCTGACCGTCACAATGGGCTGTATGAACATCCAAACAACCCCAAAATAGGAGCCTACAAAGCGCTTGCGGAAATCCGCTTTTCCCAGATCCCAGATCAGCCTGCGCTTTTCTATGATCTCCTTCAAAAGAGAACACACATACTTCATATGACTAAACCCTTTTTCTTTCCATTCCGTCCCTTAGGCTTCCCCGAACTTAAAGGTATCCTCAAGCCCGCTCCATTTTTTGTCCTTATCAGAGATGATCAGCTGCATATCCGGCTCAATGGGCCAGTCAATACCGATCTTAGGATCGCTCCACAAAAGTCCTCCCTCATCTCCCGGATGATAGAAATCCGTACACTTATACGCAAACTCCGCCTCATCAGAAAGGACTAAAAATCCATGAGCGAAGCCCTCGGGAATATAAAACTGCTTCTTATTCTCAGCAGATAAGATGACTCCAAACCATTTTCCATAGGTCTCAGAATCTGCCCTCAGATCCACTGCCACGTCATACACCGTGCCGCGGATGGCACGGACCAGCTTGCCCTGGGGATACTGCTTCTGAAAATGAAGTCCTCTGAGCACGCCCTTTACGGACATAGACTGATTATCCTGGACAAATACCATATCCAGGCCAGCCTCTTTAAAATCATTCTGGTTATAAGTTTCCACAAAATAGCCTCTCTCGTCCTTAAATACGGTCGGCTCGATCACATACAATCCCTTGATGTCACAGGGGGTCACTTTAATCTTTCCCATGATCACTACTCCTTTTCTTCACTGTGGGCTTTTGGTATCATCCCTTCGCCCGGTCAATTCTATCACGTTCTGAAACAACTGACAAGTCCCACGGACCTGCTCTCTCCTAAAATCCGTAACAGTTCAGCCATACATTTTCCTTTGCTCTTACAGAATATGGGAAGCTCCGGACGTCTGTCCGGGCATCTATCTGGGCATCTGTCTGGACATCTGCCCTGACGCCTATACCCGCAGGCATACCAGGCTGAATATCCTTAGAACCACATATACGTCCATGGCTCCCATGGCAAACAGGATCCCTCCGTCCCGCCAATCAGTGCGCACGGCCTTGTCATTTTTCAAGGTCAGCAGGAATAATGGGAGAATGGGCAGGAGATACCGTCCCTGAACGCCCTGGATCACTTTGGAGGTCACAGGCGTCCATGCTAACAGCATAGAGAACATCAATGCTCCCAGGCATACCAGACATAAAAACCAGATCCACAGCCGTCCCTTCCACCCAATAGGCATCCTCTCTCCTGGCTTTTTGAGAGCCAGGAGCACCAGAGCTGCAGTCAGGGCCAGGATTACCGGATAGGGGGTATTGAGCACTCCATCCATATTTCCCAGAGCACCGCCGATCATGCCGGAGTACAGCTGCTCTCCCTGCCATGCCAGGGTATCGTAGCACATCTTGAGGACCAGTCCCGGAGAGTGGAGCAGCTGGGAGAAGGTATACCCTGTCTCCTCAGCCCAGGCTACATAACTCTCGCTTGCCTGTGTGTAAAGAGCCACGGTACTGCGGTTGACGATAAACATAGCCGCTGCAAAGGCTCCCAGCACAGCTGCCGCTGACAGCCCCCATTTTCCCCAGCCCCCGAACTTCTTTACCGGGATCAGCAGGCAAAGTCCTGCGATCACCCCATAAACCATCTTGCAGGGCCCCATGACGGCCATCACAGCCGCCAGGGCCGCAACATCGCAGATCCCCACCTGGGAAGCCTCACAGGCCAGATCCAGGCAGACAGCTGTAAAATAAGCGCTGAGGGCAATGATCATTACATCATAAGACAGGGAGGAAGCTAGGTGAAGGGTCATAGGCAGTAAAAATACGCCTGCAGCCACCTCTTTTCCAAAGGGAAGGCGCTTTATAGTCAGCCATGCCATAACGGAAAAGAAGATCAGGTTGCATGTCCTTCCCAAAAACAGCAGCCCCAATCCGCCTAAATGGAGGAGCCTTGCAAGGGCGATGCCAAGCGCCTGGGGAACATAGGCAAGGGGTGTGGTGCGCACCGGCATCTGCCAGGACATGACCATTTCATTTTCCCCAGTGCTCCCAAACCCCCGGTTATGGATTTCCCGGTAAGTGCTCTCCTCCAGTTTCTGTCCCAAAACCACGGCGGAAGGGCTATTCTGCCCCTCCTCTGCCCCATACTCCATCACCCCTGAAAGATCTTCAATAAAGGTATCCTGAAGACGGATAAAAACACGTTCATCCTCTGCCCTGGCCGGTTTTCCCATAAGATGGCTGGACAGCTGGTAAGCGGTAATAAAATGGCTCACCTCATCAGGCGCTGACAGAGGAGGCAGAACCGCCATGTACATCACTCCCAACCCCATAATCACCGCGGGGATCACCCTCTCAAGCTTTGGGTGTTCTTCCCGGATCAGGAAGATTCCCATTCCTGTCAGCACAGCCAGCCCAAAAAGGAGGAGAAGGGCATACCATCCATAGAGAAACCGGTCATTGCTTACCTGGATCCCTGCCCTCACATCTCCCAGATGCCAGATCCCCAGAGCCAGAACGGCCAAAAGGGCTAAGATCCACCCAGCCGGCTTCTGTAATTTTTCTTTTCCTGCTGTCATAAAGCCTCCCCATTCCCGGATCCCTTTTTAGAAACGGTTTCCGCTTCCTCCAGAAAGCCCTTGAGGCGCTGCTGCAATTCCTCCCGCTCCTTCTCGTCCAGAGCGATCCGCTGTACCAGCTCCTTCTGACGGCTCTCCATCTGGGACAGCTGTAAGGTCATTCCAAATACCTTTACCATCAGGAGGAAGATCATGAACAAAAACAGGAAATTGGGGGTGGAGTAGATTCCCAGCAGATGGGCGCAGGTGTCCGCCACAGCCGGAAATACAGAGAATACCACCAGGATCATTGCCATAGCTACCCAGAACAAGGCCGCTTCAATCTGAACCCTGGCCTGTCGGATACGGCGCATCATAAACACCATTGTAAAAAGGGAAACTGCTACCAGGATCACCCGGAATACCATTGTCATCATAACCAATACTCCTTATTCATGCTGCAGGCAGCTGTCAGCCCTTTTGGAAGCAGCCGGTAACATTTTCCCAATCGGTAGCCTGCATATTTAAAACCGCTTTTCACAACCAGCCCCGGGATCAGCCAGGGCTTTTTCTGAGAAACGAGATACCTGGCCGTCTGCTTCACCAGGCGGATCCCCTCCCCCTCAGAGTGGATTCCCCGAAACACTTCCGGGTGGTCAGCCTGCGATACTGCCAAGTCAAAATTCCGGTGGAACTGAGCTCTGCATCCGTAGTTGTGGGAATGGATCACCCTGGCATCAGCTGCATAGGCGATGGCATAATCGTCCTGAAGAACCGCCCTGCCTGCAAAGATCATATCCTCGTTGAAGATGGTTTTGTGGATAAAGCCACCCTGGAACCAGAATTTTTCCCGGTCATAGGCGCAGCACACATTGGATGCAAAAAAGGTCTTGATCCCCAGCTCTTTTAAATCTGCCTTTGTCTTGATACGGCTTTCACCGGGATAGTTGAAGGATCTGGTATACCGCTCCGCCAGGCCGCAGTCCTTGTCAGGAAGCTGTCTGGCGTAGGCCATGATCACCGATTCTCCCTCCGGCCCTCTCTGGTCAAAGGCCTTTACCAGATTTTCAATGAGATGCTCGTCCGCCGGAACCGCATCGTCAGTCATAAATACCATAATATCTGCCCTGCTGTAACGCGCACCCCGGTTTCTGGTCTCCCCATGGTCAAATTCTGCCTTATCGAGATGATGGACCTCCAGATTTTCAATCCCCTCAAACCCCTTGTCATTCCAGTAGGAACGCTCCGTGTTCATCACAATGATCCGGTTAACCTTCACGGTCTGGACTGCCAGCATCTTTAACAGCCTGGAAAATTTCTTTCCAGGCTTATAGGTCGGTATGATCACATCAACCTTGACTTTTTCCATCACCACTATTCTCCTTTTCGTTCTCCCTTACTTCCCTGCTGTAAGCCCCCCTAAGGCACACGCTAAACCCGGCGGTAAGTCCTGCCATAAGCAAAAGATAGCAAAAAGCCGCCCCATGAATCCCGAAGTGGGATACCAAAAAAACGGACAGGGGCGCCGCCACAAACGCGGCTCCCAGATACACCAAAAAAATCACCTTCTGCCTGCGCATGATCACCAAGGCATAATAGACAAGGTTCGCCATGGCGTAAAAGCCTCCTCCGGCCACAATGATAACAAAAGCCCCGTAATAGCCTGTCAGGCTTCCGCCGTATCCTGCCCCCAAAACCCTCTCCATCACCGACAGCGCCCATTTTCCCAGGACCGCCGCCCCAAAAACCGCCAAAACCGTAAGCCCCAGGATCACCCTCCCAATGGTTTTCAGCTCCCTCAGAAAAGAAGAGTATTCCTTTTGGCTCCACAGAGCGGTCAGCTTTGTGAGGAAAGGGCGGATCACAAAATTTGCTATCAGATAGATTACGGAAGTGGGCATAAAGATCAGATTAAAATACCCGGAGGACGCATCGTCCATTCTCCCATCAATGGCGTATTTGGCCGCTGAAAATACATAAAAGTCCAAAAATACAGATAAAAACAGCACAGCTGTCTTACGAAAAATATCACCGGTACTGCCCTCTCTCCGTTTCCAGTCCACACCGGGAAGGGCGCGGATCACATCCAGGTTAAACAGGGCCACCCCTGCTGCCTGGGCAGCCACAGCCGCTGCGCAGGAAAACAGAAGATTCCCAAAGGCTGCCAGGGTAATGAGAAATACGCTGACCGACAGGATCGTGCGGAAAAAATTAGATTTTCCTGTAAGATACAAGCTCCCCTGTCTCTGAAATTCCGATTCATACACATCTGCATACCCGTCGATCACCTTGTATACAATAAGCAAAAGTAATATAGTGGACTTAGAAGCGCTGTAGCGCCCCAGGCCATGCATCAGGGTCAGAAACACCGCTCCGGCGGCCAGAGCTGTTATGCAGGTGATATTTCTATGCTCCCTGTAATCGGCAAAGGAGTACTCTCCTGCGCCGTCTGTGATCTGGAAGGGCCGGAGGCCGAAATAGGCCACAATAAACAGCTGCTGCCCCAGAGTGGAATAGCCGAAGGAAAAAATCCCTCCCTTCTCCTCCCCTGCCATCCGTATGACTAAAAAGGACAGCACCATACTGGCAAAAGCATAGGCAAAGCTTCCGGCAATATTCCAGATCACATTTTTCCGCCCCACGTCCGGACCCTCATAGAGCAATCGTCTTGTCAAATTCTTCATATACCCCGATCCTCTCTACTGGCGCTTTCTGAAATTCTGTATCATCAGGATGGAGATCAGCATGCGGGTCATATAGTGCATGGCTGTAAGGGGTTTCAGATAGCTCTCTCCCTCTGTCCGCTGGTCGATCGTCACCTGGATCTCCGCCACCTTCGCCCCCTGCTTGATGAGGAAGGACACGGTATCCGGCTCCGGCCCATAATTTAAATTCAGGGCAAATTCCTCGATCATATGACGGCTGAACATACGCATGCCGGAGGTGGGATCCTTAATGGACACCCCTGTAGTCAGGCGGATAGCGGCCCCGATCATACGGCTTCCCATCATACGGGCTGACCACTCCTTTTTCTCCGATACAAACCGGGAGCCAATGACAATGTCATAGCCCTCCTCCATCTTTTGGCGCATAGCCTCAATATATTCCGGCCTGTGCTGTCCGTCCCCGTCAAACTGCACTGCATAGCGGTATCCCTTCTTCCAGGCATATTTCATACCTGCCTGAAAGCATCCTGCCAATCCCAGGTTTACCGGCAGATCCAGCAGGTTATACCCCCGTTCCCGGCATATCTGGGCTGTATGATCCCTGGAACCGTCGTTGACCACCACGTAATCCAGCTGCGGGAAATTGCGGATGAGATTCTCCACCACCCGGCCAATATTTTTTTCTTCATTGTAAGCTGGTATGACCAGCAGAACCTTGTCCATGCTTCTCTCCTGGTTTTTCTGATTTTTCACCTGTATGTTCCAAATTCTCTCAGGCTTGTCCCGGCTTATATTCCATCTCCTGCCCGGAGTTCCCCCTGGTTTTTCCCTTGGTTTTCTCCCTGGTTTTCTCCCATTCCTGGCTGCATTTCCCGGATCAGGGCACAGATCCGATCCACATCCTCCAGCGCCAGATCCGCATAGCAGGGAAGAGTCAGCACCCGGTCAGCGATGCAGGCGGCTACCGGCGTATCCTTGGAGGAAAAACGGCCCTGATAACACTGGAAATCATTGATCAGGGGATAAAAATACTTTCTCGGATAAATATGATGGGAAGCCAGATGGTCATAAACCTGGTCTCTGGTGGCTCCAAATCCGTTAAACACAACCGGGAAATAGGCATAATTGGGGGTAAGCCCCTGGCGGTAGGAGGGAAGCTTGAGGCCCCGAAGCCCTCCTAATCCTTCCTGGTATCGTTTGGCTACCTTCTCTCTCTTGGCGATCTCCTCATCCAGATGATGGAGATTGCACAGGCCCATAGCAGCCTGAAACTCGTTCATTTTAGCGTTTCCGCCTACCCATACCACATGTTCCTGGTCTACGATGCCAAAATTCTTCAGGCAGTTCAGCCGATGCTCCATCCAATCCTCCCGGAATGTCACAGCGCCGCCCTCAATGGAATTAAATACCTTTGTGGCATGGAAGCTGAAAATACTGGCATCCCCAAACTCCGCCACACTCTTTCCCTTATACCGCTCTCCAAAGGTGTGGGCCGCGTCGTAGATCACCTTCAGCCCATGCTTTTGTGCAATCTCCTGGATCCGTTCCACGTTGCACATGTTTCCATATACATGAACCGGGATAATGGCTGACGTTTTGTCCGTGATCAGCTCCTCGATCTTGTCCACATCTATGGTATAATCTTCCGGATCAATATCGCAGAATACAGGCGTCAGGTTATTGCGCACGATCGCGTGAGTGGTGGAGGCAAAGCTGAAAGGGGTGGTGATCACCTCCCCCGTCAACTCTAATGCCTGGATCGCCATTTCCAGGGCCATATGCCCGTTGACAAAGAGCACCATGTTCTGAATATCCATGTACTCCTTGAGCTCCCGTTCCAGCCTTTTATGAAAATCTCCCATGTTGGTCAGCCAGGCGCTGTCCCAGATGGGTCGTATCATTTCAATGTATTCTTCATAGGGAGGAAGGGAGGCCCTTGTCACCAGTATCTCCTTCTCCTTTTCTTCCTGTTCCCTCATCATCTTTCTTCTTCCTTTCCTGCTCCCAGCCTTTTATCCCTTCCTACCACCGCATACGGCAGACCTGGGTCAAAAACCGTACCTCTGCCAGGACGAAAGCCAGCCAGGCCCTGGCGGCGGCCAGCTTCACCGGGCCTGCCCCCAGATATGTTTTATAATAATAAAGCTTGCTCTCATGGAGCAGTTGCTGTTTATCCCCGATCCTTCGGATGCTCTTGTCCACACTGACCGAGTGGGCATGGATATAGGACTGATCCGTGACCAATACGGTTTTCAACCCCTTTTTGGCCAGCTTCTGCCCCAGCACCTTTTCTTCATAATACAAAAAGATGTCTTTGTCAAATAATTCCTTTCGCTCCGGCTCTGAAAACATAGAAAGCTTCACCATAAAAAAGGATCCCGGCACAGCCCCTACCAGACGGCAGTCCCTGTCTCCTCCCTGTGCCAGCTCGTAAGGAGGCACGTTCAGGATGGAGCGGAACAGCCTTCTCGTCACAAGGCCGGTGTCCAGAAGATCCTTCCACAGGGGAAGAAGGGTCCAGTAGGAGAACAGCTCTCCCCCCTCCGGCGATCTCACCCTGGCTGAAGCCACAGCTGCCCGGTGTGTATGATCCAGGGCAGACCTCACCCGCAGGATACATTCCTCCGTCACATGAATATCCGGATTGGCCACCAGTACATAATCCGCTCCCAAATGGGAAAGGGCATAATCGATGCCCGCCTGATTTCCGGAACCATATCCCCCATTTTCGGGACAGCGCAGAAGATGGAATTTTTCATTTTCCTCCAACCGCTTCAAATGCTCCCAGGAATCATCGGTGGAATGGTTATCTACCACCACAATACTGTCAAGACAGCCAAATCCCTTTACCTCATCTGCCAACGACAGAGCAGTGGGCCAGTCATTGTAGTTGAGAATGATCATACACAGTTTACTCATGTTGATCCGCGCCTCCCACAGTCTTTTTACAGCCGTCTGTCCTTCTGCCTCCTGCGCCGCCCTGCCCGCAGGTTTTCCTGTGGCCTTTCCGGCTGCCCTTCCTGTTTCCTTTCCCCCGATCCTTCCTGCTGTCTATGACCTTCATCCCCAGGCGTCGGCTGACCCAGAGCCGGATAGGAGGGCAGAGAAAGCTTACATGGTTAAACGCCCACCAAAGCTGCATATAACCCTCTTTTCCCCTCTGCTTCTCCATTCCCTTCCAGGGCGTCCGGCCCAGGTAATATTCATAAAGCCGCCGGAAATGGTTGTGATTTCCTGCGATCCACGGCCGCTCGTCCCCAAGATAATGGATCACCACAGGTGCGCGGCCAGCCAGCCTGTATGCCTCCCTCCCGATCCTTTCATAAGCCGGGCACAGAGACACCAAGGTATCATAGTGGAAATACCGGTAATTGGTAAAATAATTGTACCGGGGAGGCAGGGGAAAGATCCTGTCCCGTAAAGCCCCGTTGATGGTATCCTGGTCACATGCAAACAATCGCCCCTCATGTTTTCCATAAAATTCCAAAAGCTGTTCCAAAACATGTTCCCGGCGCCAGCCCTCCAGATCCATTAAAAGGACGCCGGAATTATAGTAGGGATCCTCTTTTCCCAGCCCAATGGATTCCTTCATCTCCCGATACACAGTAGGCTCCATCACCATCCCCACCAGACAGCTTCCCATATCGGTTCCATACACCGAAAGGATGCTTCCATTAATGATGGTGTCACAGTCCAGATACAGCGCCCGTTTTACATGCTCCGGCAGAACTTTGGGGGCAAACAGCCGTCCCATGGCGCTTATATCGAATCCACGGGTATCGATGTCGTAATCGAACCGCTGGCGCAGATCCCCTAACTCTACCGCAAACAGACGGCGGCCAAAGGAGGAGGCCATCTCTTTCAGCCGCTCCTTAAATTCCCGGCACATTCCCACTGACAGGACGTAAATATCCAGGGATGGGATCCCCTTGCTGTGATCTAAAAGGGAGGCCAGAGAGGCCGCCAGATGGCAGGCGTAGCCGTCATTGGAAGCATAAATGATATTGACAGTTTCTGTATTTCCATCCATATTATGACACCTATTTCTTACATTATTTGTTCTTTCCAGCATCTTTTTGCTTACAATTTTACCCTATCCCATGTAAAAAGTAAATCGCATCTGGCATTTTCATTTCAAATATGGTAGATTAAGGATTGTATGGCAATCTATATTATCTATATTAAATTTCAGGAGGACGTTACCAATGAATCAATTATCCAGACGTGCGGCGGCAGCGCTTCTGACCGGGCTTTTGATCTTCGGCCAGGCTGTTCCCGCGTTTGCCTCTCAGGACGATTCCAATTACGGACCGGCCTTTGCCACTCCTAAGGTTGAGCAGGCTGCCCCCGGAGCTTCTGAGAGCCAGTCTACCGGCGATGGATCCGCTGCCCCCCAGTCATTAGGGCCAGCTTCCGAGACCCAGGAATCAAACGGTTCCGGGGATCATGCGGCGCAGACGGATGCAAACGCCCCACAGTCAAACGATACAGCAGCCCAGGAAACGGACAGCTCTGCCCAGGAAAGCACAGCAGAAGGGGCAGCCCAGACCAATACATCTGAGGATTCCGCCCAGGCAGATGCTGAGGCGGAGGCAGCCCAAAAGTTTGCTGAGGAGGAAGCAGCCCGCCAGGCGGCTGCCAACGCCCCTTACCTTCAGATCCAGGTTCTGCGCCCAAATACGACATGGACCGATCCTGTGGTAGGCGATACGCCTGTAGTGGCAGAGGAGGGCTTCCGCTCCCTTTGTATTTACCTGAACAACATCATAGGAGACGTGCTTTACCGCACCTACACCGGAGCTCATGGCTGGAGCGATTGGGCTATGAACGGCGGACACACCAAGATATGGGAGGACGGCGCTCTTGTTGAGGCGATCCAGATCCGCTTTAACGGCTTCGCCGGAAATATGTTCGACGTATACTACTGCACCACCTTAAATGACGGGACGGAGCTTGACTGGGCTAAAAACGGCGCTACTGCCGGAACCATGGGCACAGGAAAGGCATTAAAGAGCTTCCGCACCTCCCTATGGGGCAAAACAGTAGAAGGCGCTTCCTACAAGATGGACAAGCCTCTGGACGCAGCGTTCCCTGACGGCATACAGGTGATCGACGGCGCAGTGGCATACTCAAGCGGAACCGGCGTTCCCTTTACCGGATGGGCCTGGAATGACAGAGACCGCTATTACTTTGTAAACAATGCCCCTGTCACCGGATGGCAGTACATTGACGGCTTCAAATACTTTTTTGACGGGACAGGAAAGCTTGTGACGGATCTGGAGCCGGTTATGGGAAACAACGGCCCCTTCCTCATCAGCATCAATAAGCAGATGAACTGCATGACCATCTTTGCCCAAGACGGAGCCAACGGCTTCATCATCCCGGTAAAGACATTCCTTACCTCCACAGGGCCGGATACCCCTTTGGGAACCTTCCAGACTCCTGCCAAATACCGGTGGCGTGATATGAACCATGGAATCTATACACAGTATGCAACCCGTGTCTATAAAGGATTCCTCATCCACTCCATCTTATACAGCAGTCCTGACCCCATGACCTTAGATCCGCTGACCTACAACTATCTGGGCATCGCTCAGTCTGCAGGCTGTATCCGCCTCCTTTCCGGAGATGCAAAATGGGTATACGACCACTGTCCTCTGGGAACCACAGTGACGATCTACAACTCAGAAAAGCCCGGCCCTTATGACCGCCCGGCTATTGAATGGCCTATCCCTGCCGACCAGCATTGGGATCCTACGGATCCGCTGTTCGCCCAGCAGTAGGACAGGGCTGTCAGACCAAAAGCGAAAGAAGAATATTCCAATTTTTAAACGAAAGCAAGGAGGCTGTTCACCGGGATCATCTCCCAGTGAACAGCCTCCTTGCCATTTCATATGCCCAGGGAAATGTCCGCTCAAACCGCAGGAAAAAACGCAGACGTTCAGGCAGCTCCCTGTAATATTTCCGATTTTCCGGTGCAAAAATATAGGAAAACTCTTTCAGATTCACCCGAGTCTGATAGTAGGTCCTGGCCGCTGCGCTGGCAGCCGCTTCCTTAAACCGGCCCCCGGTAGCCTTATCGTATTGGGCGTATGTCTTTTTCATCCGCTCCCAGTACGCCTGCTGCTTGGCCCGGTAGTCCCCCTCCTTTCCCTGAACGGTCCAGGAACCAGCTACCCCTACCCGGTAAGCGCTCATGGGCTCGTCAAAATAATATCCTCCCCCCCTGGCAGCAGCCATCAGCTGGATCGGCGTATCTCCCACCGGGCAATCCACATAATAATCCGGCAATTGTTTCACCAGATCCGCAGGAAACGCCATAGAGGACATGGCATAGCCCGACGGCTTGTCAATTATATCCTCCGCTGTAAGGATGCGGTCTCCCTTATAGGGACGCATCTGCCCCTCTGTCACCGCCTTTCCCACCAGGTCAATGGATGCGCTGTGGATACAGAGCATACAGTCTGGGTGGGATTCCATGTAATCCACCTGCTTTTGAATCTTGTGGGGAGATACAAAGTAATCGTCCCCATCACACATAAAAATATACTTTCCCCTTGCCCTGGGGAAATTGAAGGCTCCGCTGATATTGTCAATTCCCTGGGAATACTGGTTTTCCTTCTGGATCAGCGGACGGATCTGGGGATATTTTGCAGCATACTCCCGTATAATATCGCTGGTTCCGTCTGTGGAAGCGTCATCGTGAACCAGTATCTCAAATTCAAAATCTGTTTTCTGGCGTAAAAAGCTGTCCAGCGCCTGCCTGATATAGGAGGCATGGTTAAATGTAACACAGTTGATGCTGGCCATGATCTGTCCGCTTTTGTCCGCCATGTTCTTTTCCTCCTGCATATCTATCCCCTTTTTGTAATGTATTCCTCATATTTTCTTGCAATAAACATGGGCTCTATGTTTTTCGGCATTTGATCCAACCCCTGTCCCATAAAGATGCGCAGATGGCCTTCCACACAGCCGCAGCCAGCCAGGCAGGAAAATTCCACTCCGCCGGAAAATCTCGGATTGCACTCTAAGATCCGGCAGCTTCCCTCCCCTTCCTCTAAAAATTCCATATTCACACATCCCTTGACGCCCAAACGCTTTGCAGCCTCCTTACAAGTCTCCTCCAGTTTTGGATCCCGGAATACCTGGATCGAGGTTCCCGCCCCGTTAAGGGTGCGAAGAAGCTCCCGGCGGCACACTGCAGCGCTCTCCCCGCTCTCCGGATCACGCACTACATCTACAGTCACCACCCGGCCCTCTATCTTTGGCTGGACAATGTACCTCTCAGCCCCTTCCAACCGTTTCAGGTTCTCCAGCTCCTGGGGGCTTTTCACAAACTGCAGTCCCTGACTGCTCCGCCCGTCCCTGGGCTTGCACACCAGAGGATATTTCATCTGATCCGGCTCCGTCTCCAGGAGATTCTTTGTTAAAATAGGATTCCCCAGATTGTTTTTTTTCATAAACTGGTAGAATTTCATCTTATCCCGGCAAAGGGAAATGCACTCCTCGCCCGATATGCACAGTGTGATCCCTTCCCTACAAAATTCCTCCCGGAATCCAGTGAGAACGTCAATCTCCACATCCGTAAGGGGAAGGAGCCCCCACGCCTTCTCCCTCCGGCAAATTTCCATCAAAGCCTTCCGGTACGCCTCTTGATCCACAGCCAAAGGAACCTGATAAAAGTTATCCACATTTTGACTGTCTGCGATCCACTCTTTTGGGTAAATATCACAGCCCACCACTCTGATTCCCATTTTCTTACATGTCTTGATGACAATGTCAGCGGAAAAAGAACCGATGGCTGTCACAACCACTGTCCTCATCTATTCTCACACTCCTATTTTCATTTTTATCAGGATGCTTCTTTCTGATGTTTTTTAATATAACCTGGCTCCTACTTTCTCAGCCTCTCCCCTGCAAGCCCTGCCAGATACCGGAACACAGCCAGCTGAAATCCCCAGGACACGATCACATATACGGCTGCCCCCAAAAGGATCTGAAGGATCAGGCCAAGCCAGCCTCCAGGCAAAAAATACTGAGAAACCAGCACTGACACTGCCATCAGGACAGACACGGCCACGGAGGGGATAATATCCCTCCACTGATCAAAAATACTGTAATCCAACAGCTTCTTATTGGGCCATGCATTGATGAAAGTGCACAGAAAATCTGCTGCCGCCTTTAACGCCACCAGCACCAGGGCATTATAGCGGATCCCAGCCAAAAGCACGGCCAGCCCCACCAGCTTCTTAATAATTTCCAGTTTCAGGAAAATATCGCTGCGGCCCAAGGCGTTTAATGCCTGAAGGTTAGCAATATGGATTGGCCAAAAGGAATAAGCTACGCACATGATCTGAAGAAAAGGGACACAGGACAGCCATTTTTCTCCCAGAAGGAGAAGAACCATAGGGCGGGCCACTGCCATCAGCCCTGCCATCACGGGAAGTACCAGATAAGAACTCACCGTGATCGCGCGGCGCATCATGGCCTTCACCTTTTCCGGTTCGTCCTGGCTGGCAGACAGCAGAGGCAGCATCACAGACTGGATCGCAGCGCCCAGATTGCTGACGATCAGCTTCGGAAACTGTTCTCCTCTGTTATAATTCCCCAGCATAGCCTTGTTGTAGATCCGCCCGATCACCAGGCCGTAAATATTGTTGTAAACCGTATCAAGAAGGGAGGCGCACAAAAGCTTCCATCCAAAGGAAAACATTGTACGAAGCCGGGACAGGCTGAACAAAAGCTTCGGCTTCCAGCTCACAGCTGCAAACAGGAGGATCATGTAACAGAAATAGTAAGCAATCTGCTGCCATACCAGAGCCCAAACGCCCCATCCTCTGCAGGCCAGAAAAACACTGGCCCCGCCTGATAATACAGAAGCGCCGAACGAGGAGATGCACAGCCCCTTAAATTCCATATTCCGGGAAACATAGGCATTCTGAATGGAGATCACACCGCCCGGAAACAGAACCACTGCCAGCACCCGGATCAGGGAAACCATCTCCCGGTTGTGATAAAAGGCAGCAATCCCGGGAGCGCACAAAAACAAGATCAAATATATCAATGCAGCCAGAGCCATGTTGAAAAAGAATACCGATGAAAAATCCTTCTGATCCACCTTTCTCTTTTGGATCAGGGCAGTTCCAAAGCCATTCTGCACCAGCACATTTGCTATGGTGACAAAGATCAGGATCACTCCTACGACTCCATACTCCTCCGGAGACAGCAGCCTGGCCAATAAAATGGACACCAGAAACTGGACGCCCTGAGCCCCTCCATTTTCCATCAATTTCCAAAAAAGGCCATTCAAAACCTTTGTTGTAGTCTGTCCTTCGTTCAACCTATTAATCTCCTATAAACATCATTTGTCCCAGAGTCCGGGCCAGTGTATTTTTCGTAAAACCGTAACGCAGGATCAGAGCGATTTTTCCAATCCGGCTGCACCTGGGCAGACGGACAAAGGCTTCCAAAACCTGCCTCTGCTCCTCATCCAGCTGATCTTTAAAAATCTCCAAAAAGCAGCGGGCCTGCCCGAACATCTTCCTGTAATTTTCCCTGGCCCTGCTTCCGTCCTTCAGCCGCTGCCTGGCAGAATCCAATTCATCTGCTTGGCCTGCCCCCAAAGCATTTCCCCCATGCTGCCGGTAATAATACAGGGACGAATCCACCCAGCCGATCCGGCCAAAGCAGGAGGCAATGAGGGCAAGCCATGCGTCGTGCATGAGGCATGTATCAGGTATTGTTTTTAAAAAGGGAAGCATTCCCCTGTGAAACATCACAGCTCCCCCTGTGACATTATTCTGCACCAACAGCTGAGAAAGGCTGCAGCGCTCCGGGGAAAGGTTCTGATACTGGAAAAAACTGCCGGCAATGGGATTCAGCTCCTGATCCGTCACCGTCAGATCCGAGTGGACCAGAAGGGCCAGTCCGCCTTCCTCCGTCTTTCCTTCCTCCGTCTCCCCTTCCTCCGCTTTCCTCTCCTTCCCTTTTCTCTCACCCTCCATCTCATGAAGCTTTTTCAAGAGCATGGACGCCTTCTGAGGCTTCCACACATCGTCCTGATCGCTGAGCATAAAGTAAGAGGCATGGGCCATATCCTCCAAAAGAAAGCGTTCCTCCCGGCTGAGAGGGGCATATTCCCCACCCCTTTCCCATGGTCCGCCCTTTCCCTTTTCTTCCTTTCCGCCCCATGGATCCTTTTCGTTTTCTTCCAAGACTCCATATCGTCCCCCGTCCGCCATCAGCTTCATCAGCTTCAGGAAATGGGCCCCGGCCCCTCCAGATGGCTCCCTGCGAAAAAGAACCAGAATACGGTCCGGCCATTGTTTTCGATACTTCTTCAAAATTTCCCTGGTATGATCGGAGGAGCAGTCATCGGACACCAGGATCCGTATATCCTCCTTCTGATCTAAAATAGAATCCAGCTGCTGGCTGATGTATGTCTCCCCATTGCGGGCGGCCAGCAAAACCGTTATCAAAGACATTTTTTTCCCTTTCCTTCCAGCCATGGAAAACTGCGCTCCACCGCTTTCACTACAAATGGTTCCCCCACAAGTACCACCCCAAGAAGTATAAGATCCCAGGGGCTCTGATCCAGGATCCCCGGAACGGTCAGCTTTCCGGCAATCACCCGAAAGGCGGCGATCACCGGAACCAGATGGGTACACATAACAGTGAGGGAATGGCGGCCATACCACACAAGGACTGGCACGATCCCCTTTTTTATGATCCCCAGCTGCTTCCAAGCTCCCGCCGAATGTTCCAGCCGCTCCCCTGCCATCAGGATCGCCCCGGAGGCAAACAGCGCTGTTCCGATCCAGGACAGGGGATCCTGCATGGTAAGGTAATTAAAATCGCATCTGGGAACCAGAGAGGTGAGGCAGAAAGAGATACCCAAAAGGCAAAAAGAAAGGACAGCCGACATCCGATCCCCCAGATGTCTGCACACCCATTTCCATAGAAAATATCCGCCTGCCCCTCCCGAAGCCAGCAAAAATCCAACAAGTCCCTTAATGTAAACCATTAGAGGAAGATGGGTGATCCTCCACAGAGTGGTATCCTGTCTTCCTCCATTGATCCACAGGATCAGAAATATGCTGGCAGCTGCACCCAAGGCGGCTGCTAATCCCATTTTCTTCCATTTTCCATAAAAACTGTTAAGCAACAGCTCCACCAGGAACATGCTTGGAAGAAACCACAGCGTTTCCAGTCCTACCAGCGTAACCGTATAATAAATATCAGACAAAAACACCATAGGCGTATAAGAAGCAGGCCACACTAAAAATACGCGAAAAGCCATAAACAGAAGGCTGTAACACACATAGGGGATACCAAGGGAGCAAAGCCTTCGGCCTGCAAGCCTGCGAAAACAGATCCCGGTAGGATCTGTGCCGTAACGCAGGGCATAACGCCAGCCTGTGTAAACGTAGAAAATGGCAAGCATAAAAAAATCATACCAGAGGGAAACTGCTCCCAGGCTGGTCTGAACCAGGCAATGGCTGGCCACAACTCCCAGGATCCCCATTCCCTTAGCTGCATCCAGGTAAACCAGCCGCCTGCTGTCTTTCCTGATCTCTTTCCTGATCTCTTTCCTGATCTCTTTCCTGATCTCTTTTCCGTTCTCTCTTTCCCGGCCCGGCTCCTTTGCCTGTCCCCTATCCAAAGATCTCCTCCGCTTTCTCCATAGCTGAGGCAATCACCTTATCCATATCATAGTATTTATACTCGCCCAAACGGCCTCCAAAGATCACCCGATCCTGTTCCTTAGCGAGGGCCTCATACTTCTGGTACAGCTCCTGATTTTTGCTGTCGTTGACCGGATAATAAGGTTCCATCCCCTCCTGCCAATCCACCGGGTATTCCCTGGTAATCACCGTTTTGGGCTGAGTGCCAAACTCAAAATGTTTGTGCTCAATGATACGGGTATAGGGCGTTTCCCGATCCGTATAGTTGACCACCGCTACGCCCTGATGGTTCTCCTCCTCCAAGGTCTCTGTCTCAAAACGGAGGCTCCTGTATTCCAGCTTTCCAAACTGATAGTCAAAAAAAGCATCGATGGGGCCAGTGTAAACCACCCGATCCCCCATACTGTCATAGTGTTCCCGGTTCTTTAAATAATCCTTTCCCAGCTCAATATCGCACCCTTCAAAAAGCTTTTCTACGATCACATTATAGCCTCCCATGGGGATCCCCTGGTATGGATCATTAAAATAATTGTTGTCATACGTATAGCGCACCGGAAGACGCTTGATGATAAAGGCCGGAAGATCTTTGCAGTCCCTTCCCCACTGTTTTTCCGTGTATCCCTTAATGAGAGTCTCATAAAGCTCCCTGCCTACCAGACGGATAGCCTGTTCCTCCAGGTTCTGCGGTTCCCCCTGGATCTCTCCCCTCTGCTTTTCAATGATCGCCTTCGCCTGAGCCGGTGTGGAAACGCCCCACATGCGGCTGAAGGTGTTCATGTTAAAAGGCATGTTATACATCTTTCCTTTAAAATTAGCCACTGGGCTGTTAGTATAGCGGTTAAATTCCGCCAGGGAATTGACAAACTCCCACACCTTTTTATTTCCCGTGTGGAAGATGTGGGCCCCATAGCGGTGGACGTGGATCCCCTCAATGTCCTCACAATACACATTTCCCCCAATATGATCCCGCTTCTCCACCACCAGACAGCTTTTTCCATTCTTTCCTGCATACCAGGCAAACACACCTGCGTACAGGCCGCTGCCTACCAATATATAATCATAATGCTTCATACCGGCTGCTCCTTCCCCGGGATTTCTCCCGGATCCTTTTTCTCTTTCCCAATTGTACTATGTTTCGCAAAAAATGTAAATGGAGGCCTCTACTCTAACGGGATCCCGAAAACCCATAGGCGGAGGGCAAAAAGCGCCAGCAGATGAAGGGGGTAAAACCAATAGAAGCCATATCTTCCCCGCCTTCTTCCTTTCTCCCCGTTATAAAGAAAGAGGAAAAAGGCCGTGCCGCATCCCGCTGCCACAGCCCCTGCCGCCGAAAACCATTCCCAGCAGGTGAAAAAGATCAGAAGCCCGCTTAACAAAGCCTGTTCTTTTTTTCTTCCTCTCAAAAGATAGATTAAGGAGATAAGAAAGATCCCATCTATGCTGTAATCTGCCTGCAAAACCATACTGGCCGCAGCCCCTCCTGCGATCCAGCCTGCGGTCCCATAAAAGCGGGCCGAAGATTCCAGGCGGCTGCATTTCTCAATCCCCCACAACACAAAAAGCCCCAGAGCCAGTTCTATATAGACATTGTGAGTTTCCCCAAACCAGGTATTCCATACCGCCAGGCTATAAGGGATCTCTGATGCCAGGGCAAAAATCACCATGGCCAAGCCATACCGCCTCCGGTTACGGGTATGGCAGAACCCTTCCACAAGCAAAAGGCAGTAAACCGGAAATGCGATCCGCCCCACGAGCCGGAAAAAATAGTCCAGCCTGTAAAGATGTTCGCCTATCCCGGAAGCTAAAAGAATATTCCTCGCCTCCCTCAGAGGGCCTCTATAGATCAGCAGCCGTTCCAGGATCACAGCCCCTATATGGTCAATGGTCATGGAAACGAGCGCTATATATTTTAAGGCAGCTCCCGTCAGGCCAAACTTTCTTTTGCTGCCCATTTCGCTGTCCATTACTCCGTCTTTTTTTATGATTCCCTCCATGTACTCTCCTTCCGCCTTGTATGATCCCATACCCTATCGTCCAAAAAATTAACAGGAAATATCTGAACATTGCCTCAAATACTTCCTGTCAATTTTAAAAATTCATTTGGGGGATCGTTTCATACCTTCCCGGCCAATCCCTATCTGTCACCTATTTGATGTACAAATCATACAGTGTCTCCAGCAGTACCTCTCTGTTTTGCTCCCATATAACAGAAAACTGTTCCGCTGCAACAGGCGTACCTCCGGTTCCCACTTCCACTGTCAGGCTAGGGATCTTCATTGCACTGATCGCCCAGTCTTTGTAGCCTGCGGGATCTAATTTTTCATAGTCAGAATCCATCTGATACCCTGTTCTTTTCGCTACCAGCTCCGCAAATGCTTTACTTTCGTCATATAAGTCCCCTTCTTGTCCAAAGTACCAATATATAACGTTGCCTTGTGCATGGTAGCTGATCGTTCTTTGAAATGGGTATTTTTTCGTCAATTCCACCAATGCTTTGGTTTCAATCTCGCTTTCAGGGGAAACGCCTTTATAATGATCGGAGGAGGCATGTCCCAAATGGTCTTCATATTCTTCCCATCTGGCATCAAAATTCCGGTTCAGATCCACCCCTTGAGCATTGGATTTCCACTTGCGAAAATAGGCTTCTAATTCTACGGCCTCATCCATCTCATAGATGCTGTATAACCGTTTCCTTGTCTGGGAGAAATTCATGGATTCGATTCCCATTTGACACAGCGTTACTCCATCTGGATTTACCATAGGAACGATATGCAGGGCCGTTTTATCAAACAGCTGGCTTAGATCGAGCTCTCTGTAACGCTCCTTTTTTTGTATTTTTTTTAAAATATCTTCTGTCTGCCGCATTACCAGCTGGGTAGTAATATATTCTCTTCCATGTATGGAGGCAAAAACTAAAACTTGCTTTTCTGCCTCCGGATTTCCTATCGTTATATGGAAAAGCTTTCTTCCGTCCACTGTTGTATCTAAAAAATCCACGGACATTGCAGCCCCGTATCTTTCCTGCAGGGACCTTATATCTTCTGACATTTCCTCATAGG
>ENA-UONU01000957-UONU01000957.1-human-gut-metagenome-genome-assembly--contig:-CS51-NODE-957-length-24759-cov-18.139168_pt1 | contig 24759 bp, 23 predicted proteins | sample MGYA00242462_ERZ724009 | MGnify/ENA metagenome assembly ERZ724009 | reverse complement strand
TTTTTTTGTTTCTTTCGAAACATCTGCCGCTCTCTCAAGCGCGAAGATTATATTAGCAAATCTCAAAACGTTTGTCAACCATTTTTTCAAAATTTTATTAAAATTCCAAAGAGCATTTTATAAGTCCTGCTAATAGCAAAAGGAACTGCTACTCACGACGCAACAGTTCCTCTATAGGATCATACCATTTTCCTTCTTGCTGTATAAATTGAAAAGCATAAGTTCCATAGCGGAACCAGATACAGATAAAATGCTGCCACCAGGCATGTCATTTCAGCTCCGATCGTTGCCACTGGTACTGCTCCTGCGATCGCCCACGGTATCAGAGCCGCGATCAGTATCACTGAATTTTCAAGAGCAATTGCCAGTTCCTCTTTGTCCTGATAAAAATCATCACAGATCTGCCAGGTCAGAATTGTTCCAAGGCTCTGATTACAGCTGACCGCTGAAGCAATAACAGACGTTATGATAACCGTGCCGAATGGTGTTAATTTACTGACTGTTTTCTTTAGTTGCTCCTTCACGCCAGAAAGGAGCGGAGTTGCGGAAAAGATTCCGGAATAGGAAGCTGAAATAAGCACAATCGCACTCACCTCGATCATAGAGGAAATACCTCCACCATCCAGCAGCGCTGCCAACCGGCTTCCCTTTTCAAAGGTTCCTCCGGTCCACAATATGCGTATCAGCTCCCCTGCCGAAATCCCCTGGACCATAACTGCTGCCGCTGACGCAGCCACAATACTGACTCCCATGGCAATTTTTACATCGATCCGCAAAAGAGCAAGTAAGAGCATCAATACTGCAGGCATAGCAGTTATCCAGTTAAGAGAAAAATTTTCCTCAAAAAGCGCTGTTACTGTAGGATCGGGATCCGCTGTCATCCCGCTTGCCAATATCACATAAAGAATACATGTTATCAGAAACGGAACCAGGCTGGTCTTCATCATTTTTTTAATGTTTCTATATATGTCTGTTCCTGTAAGTGAGCAGACCAGTATGGCACTTGAAGACATCGGCGAACAGCGATCTCCAAAAAAAATCCCTGATAATATAGCACCAGCTGTCAACATCGGATTTAATCCCGCTGCATTTGATATCATCATGCAGATCACTCCCATGGTACTACTGGTACCAAATGAAGTTCCCGTGAGAAATGACATCATGCAGCATAAAAGGAATGTACATAATACAAAATATTTTGGTTTTATAAGATCGATCGAATGGTATAGGATAAAAGGAATCGTTCCTCCCACTCTCCAGCTTGCTGTCAGGCATCCGATCAATACAAAAATGATTATAATATTGCCTACCCGTGCCATACCATCCAGCAACAGCCTTACTACATTTCCTAGTGTCCGTCCTTTTTTTACTGTATACCAGGAAAAGCAGAGCATTCCAAACAACAGTGCATATATAAGTTCTGTTCCTGTGACTATACACACGATCAGGGCCACCAAAAAGGCCACAAGTACCCCTGTCTCTAATCCCATTCATTCCTCCTTCAACCTATTCCATGTCATTTAACTTCATGACACGCAACATAATGACCATCTGAAACTTTGCGAAGTTCCGGGATCATCTGACTGCAGGCGGCAGTTGCCCTAGGGCAGCGAGGATGAAATGGGCATCCCGTTGGCACATTAAGAGGACTTGGAACCTCTCCTGTCAAAGCAATACGCTTACGTTTCTTCTCTGCATAATAATCAATGATCGGAATTGCTGACAGTAATGCCTGTGTATACGGATGTAAAGGATTTGCGTATAACTCAGTTGCCCTGGTAACCTCAACCAGATGTCCCAGATACATTACTCCTATGTCATCACTGATATGGCGGACCACAGCCAGATCATGAGCAACAAATAAATAGGTTAATCCCATTTCACGCTGGATTTTTTTAAACAGGTTGATAATCTGAGCTTGGATGGAAACATCCAATGCTGAAACCGGCTCATCGCAAACGATCAGTTCCGGGTTACAGGCAAGCGCACGGGCAATTCCCAGTCTCTGTCTCTGACCTCCGCTCATTTCGTGGGGAAATCGCTGACTCATGGCCGGATCTAAATCTACTGTATATAATAACTCATTGATCCGGTCAACCAGTTCCTGCTGGCTGCGCGCCTTTCCATCTGCGCACACTGCTTCTCGCAGAATCGAAAACACAGAACTGCGCGGATCCAGTGAGCTGTAGGGATCTTGAAAGATCAGCTGGATCTCCCGTCTGTAAGGCGCAAACTGCCGGTCAGACATTCCCGCGATTTCATTTCCTTTATAATAAATTTTGCCAGCTGTAGGATGATTGATCTTCAGAATACATTTTCCTGTCGTAGTTTTTCCGCAGCCGGATTCTCCTACCAGTCCAAATGTTTTTCCCTTCTCTATTGAAAACGATACATTATCCACAGCTTTCACTGTTCCGGCATGAACACCAAAAGGACCTTTTGTAACAGGAAAATACATCTTTAATGCGTCCACGCGAAGCAGGCTGTTATCCTTTTCATTCATGCTTTCAACCTCCTATTTCCCGGTGGCAGGCAACAAAATGTTCCTCTCCCACGCACTTCAATACTGGCTTCTGCTGCTTTTTGCATTCCTCACAGGCATAACTGCATCGTGGATAAAACGCACAATGATCAGGCAGCTGAGATAATACTGGTGGCGCGCCAATAATTGGCACCAGTTCTTCATTTTTGTCTCCCTCAAGTTTAGGTACCGAATTCAACAGGCCGATCGTATATGGATGCCGGGGATGTGTTAAAATCTGCTCTGTGGTTCCAGACTCCACGATCTTTCCTGCATACATTACGTAGACCCGTTCTGCATAACGTGTTACAAGTCCCAGATTGTGTGTAATGATAATAAGGGATTTATTATGCTCCGTTACCATATCCTGCAGCAGATCCATAACCTGCGCCTGGGTAGTCACATCAAGAGCTGTTGTTGGCTCATCTGCAATAATCAGCTTGGAATCACAGGCAACTGCAATCGCAATCATAACTCTCTGGCGCATACCACCACTCATCTCAAACGGGTAATTCTTCATACGCGCCCTGGGTTCAGGTATACCAACTGCTTCCAATGCCTTTACACCTTTCTCCCAAGCTTCCTTTTTTGATAAGCTGGAATGAACACGGATCACTTCAGAAAGCTGATCTCCTACTGTCAATATAGGATTCAAAGAAGTCATCGGCTCCTGGAAGATCATGGAAATTTCCGCACCGCGGATCGCCCGCATTTCTTTCGACTTTGCCTTATATTCCAGAAGGTTTTTCCCTTCTAACAGAACTTTCCCTCCTAAAATTTTTCCCGGAGGCATCTGTACAAGCTGCATTACTGACATCTGTGTAACCGATTTTCCGCAGCCGCTTTCACCTACAATAGCGATCACCTCACCCTTGTTCACATAATAGGAAACATCATCCACAGATTTCACTTCACCTTCAGCTGTGAAAAAGGAGGTTCTTAAATTTTTGACTTCCAATAACTTTTCTGCCATTACAATTTCCCCCTTAATCTAGGATCAAGCGCATCCCGCAGTCCATCTCCGATCACATTAAAAGAAATAACCAGGAGAATAATACATACACCAGGAATGATCGCCAGCTGCGGAGCTTTTAACAGATACGCATATGCATCAAATACCATATTTCCCCAGGTTGCAGTAGGCGGGCTGATCCCAATCCCCAAATAACTTAAGGAAGATTCTGTCATAATGGCATTTCCCAGATTGATCGTAAATAACACGATCAGAGACGGAAATGTATTCGGCAGTAAATGCCCCAACAATATTTTCCATTGCTTCTGCCCTACTAAATGCGATGCTACAATGTAATCATTTTCTCTAAGCGAAAGTACCAGACCGTTCATCATACGAATATACGTAGGAACCATACCGATCCCAATGGCTAACGTCATACTTACTACGCTTTTTCCCATGATAGTAGCGATCACCAGTGTAAATACCATGCTTGGAATACTCAACACTACGTCTGTCATTCCCATGATCACACCGCTTACCGGGCCTTTTGTATATCCGGCGATTAGGCCCAGTATAATACCAGCCACAGCTGCAAATGTTCCAGAAAGAAGACTGACGCAAAGGGAAACTCTTCCTCCGTAGATCAGCCGGCTTAACACATCCCGTCCCAGATAATCCGTTCCCAACAGGTGTTGTGTGCTTCTGCCAGCCAGTTTTTCTACCAGTTTCTGGGCATTGGGATCATAGGGTGCTACAAGAGGAGCAAATATGGATACGATGACAAACACGATCAAAAATGCGGTACATAATTTAACCAGAATACCCCGACCAAAGAAAATCCGAAGCATCTGACGGCGGTTGCGCCTTTTTGTTTCTTTCTGAAGTTCATTGATACTTTTTTCCATATCATCCCCCCATTGACTTTCTTACTCGAGGATCGATCAATCCGTAAGCGATGTCTACAAACAGATTACAGAAGATCGTCATTACGGAGATCACCAGTACACATGCCATTGCCATAAAATAATCTCTCTGCTGGATGCCAGAAAGTAACATCTGGCCGATTCCTGCAATATTAAAAACATTTTCAATGATAACTGCGCCTGCCACGATATTACGCATCTGCAGTCCGATGATGGTAATAACCGGGATCAGGGCATTTTTTAATGTGTGACGCAGGATAATGCGCCATTCTGGAAGACCATTGGCCCGGGCCGTACGGATATAATCCTGATTGATCACTTCCAGCATATTGGAACGCGTCTGGCGGGACAGTATTGCAACTGTATAAATTGCGTTTACTACGATGGGCCAGAATGCATGATAGCAATAGTCACCAAAATCTTCCCATGGCGCCACATATCCCTGTAACGGGATCAGTTTTAATTTCAGCGCAAGTATGATAACACCAAAGATTGCTACCAGAAAACGGGGAGAACCTAAGAATAAATTCGTAATAAAAGTTAAAACCTGATCAATCCATGTGCCACGTTTGATTGCTGATATGATTCCTACCAAAAGACCAAATATAACGCCAAACACCAAACCTGGCAGGCCAATGGAAATGGTATTAGGAAGGCGTGTCTTGATATAAGCAGTAACATCACGGGCATTTAAAATACTTTTTCCAAAATCTCCATAAAGAACTATTTTGGAGATCCAATGCCAGTATTGCAGCAAAACAGGATCATTCAGGCCATATGACTCCCGGTACGCTTCGATCTCTGCCGCTGTAGCGGAATCCCCCAGTGCGATGGTCGCTGGATCGCCTGGAAGAAACTGCATAAGCATAAAGGTTAGAAACGAAACCAGGAAGATCAAAAAAATCGCTGTGCAAATTTTTTTAATGATATATTTTGTCATACAGTGCCTCACAATTTGTTAAAAATCGTAACTGTTATCAGTTTCTTTTTCATCTGTCAGCAAATAATGCTTGATATTTTTTAGAAAGCGATGCAGCACCGCTATGCTATACAGTGCCGCATCGCTTATCTGTCAACTACAATATTTCAAAATCTGCAGTCTGCTTCTAAATTCATGCTCTGCATACCACCTTATTCAGACAGCCATGCATTTCCAAGATCCGCTACAGAATAGAACACTTCTCCAATGCCGGAATCATGAACTCTGTCATTTACCGCAAACAGAGTTGCAACCTCAGCTAAGTTATAGATAATGCAGTATTCATCTGTCAGAAGATGATTTGCCTCTGCGCATGCTTCCACCGCTTCCTCATCACTGGATGCAGACACTGCAAGTGCCAGAGCTGCTTCCACATCATCCGGGCGAAGCAGATTGCTTAAACCAAGTACATGTCCATCCAGATTCTGACGGAACATGGAACCCATCTGCATCGGTGCGCTGACATATACACTGGAACCGTGAAGCCACATGCCTTCGCCCCAGCCTGCTTCAGCAGAGTTTGCGTCTGCGCCAGACAGTATCGTAACATCAACTGTAATACCTACATCAGCCAGATACTGCTGGATAATAGTAGCCGCATTCTGCAGGGCGGAGCTGTCCTCTGTTTTCAGAGAAATAGTAAATCCATCTGGATAACCAGCTTCTGTCAACAGCTGTTTTGCCTTTTCTGGATCGTAGTCATATCCTTTTACCTTGTCGCTGTAGAAGAATTCACCAACGCCAAACTGATTTCTCACATTACCATAATTTCCCCATGTTGCTTCCACAAGGGCATCTGCATCAATGGCATAACTGATCGCCTGGCGAACCTTCAGATCTCCTGTAGGATCATTGCCATTTGAGTTCAGAGAGTTAAAGCATAACAGGTAATCATGTGATTTAACTGCGCAGGTTTTAATATTATAGCCAAGTGCTTCCAGGCTATCTGCTGTCTCAGCATCCAGTGCCAGATATGCATCGATCTCTCCGCTCTGTAAAGCAGATGCAGCAACAAGAGCATCTGTATAGATAATATACTGAACAGCATCTAACTTAACGTCTCCGCCCCAGTAATCATCACGTTTTTCAAAGGTTTTTGAAACATCATAGGTCCAGTCGGTCATTACAAAAGGACCTGTGCCGCATGGATGTTCCTTACAGTAGTCATCTCCATGTTCCTCATAAAATGTTGGGCTGAACATATAACCACACTCACGGGAGAAGGCATAAGGCAGAATGGAGGACCAGGTGCTTAAATTCAGCTGAACTGTATAATCATCTACCACTTCAACGGATTCAATGGAAGACAGAAGTGCCTCAACCTTTGCGCCAACCTCTAAATAGTGATCCAGATTCCATTTCACTGCCTCAGCATCTAAAACTGTACCATCAGAGAATGTAACGCCTTTGCGGACATTAAAGGTATATGTCTTTGCTTCAGAATCATAGGAATAATCTTCCAGCAGCCATGGATCTACAGAACCCTGAGCATTGGGTTTAAACAGAGATTCATATACAGGCCAGGAATAATAATAATCCACACCGGCTCCTGTCAGATCAAAGCTAAGCATTGTATGAACACACTCACTTTTTATTCCGATCTTAAGAGTACCGCCAGAAGTTTCTTCTGCCGCCGGAGCTGTTGTCTCGCTGGAATTATTCTCCGTTGCAGCAGTGCTTTCCTGCACGGAAGCTGGTTTAGAAGAACAACCGGCTAATGTTCCCACTGCCAGTGAAAGCGCCAATAGCAATGATAATGTTTTTTTCATATACCGCTACCTCTCTTTTTCTTATTTCCTTTATGTTTCCTTTATAAATCAGGATATTTTTCTATTTGCCATACATAATTAAATCTCTGGGAGGTCATTATCTGGAACCAGTTTATCAGTAGGTCCACAGAAGCCCTTCTGTTTACGGTATGCAAAGGCATCTTCCGGATTCTTTACATAACGCTGTTCCAGTTCGGCCCATTTACCATCTGCAAGAAAGCAGGCCATTGGAGAATAGTAGAAATGGTATCCTGTATAATCATAATGCTTCATAACGTAATCATTGGTATGTGTTTCAAAAACATGTCTGCCGCTGTCAAGCATTGCATACATCGCAGCCCGGAAGGAATAATGGATGCCAGTAAAATGATAACCCAGGCTCAGTAATTCCTCTGCGTCCTCTGCCTTATCACCTGGATCCAAATCCGGATACCAGAACGGAACATGAACATCTTTTGCCACCTGACGGGCGCCGCCCAGCTTTCCACCATATTTTGTAGACCGGTTCAGTTCCAATGGACAGATAATGTCCGCACCTGCTTCGATATATCGATTACAGCGTTCCACAAAATCATCATAATGTTCGTCAATGCTCTGCTTACAGCTGGCCATCAGCAGACAGTCAGTTCCAGCCATTCCGTCTTTTGCAGCCTTGTAACGATAGCATGCATCCTCAATACTGGCCAGACCAGGCTGACTTAACTCTTTGCCATCTGTGATCAGGATACAGTCAGCGCCGCTCCGTGCCATTCTTTTACATGCGTGATATGCCTGTAAAGGTCGTCCAAATCCTTCATCTGCATCCACAAATAGCGGCATATCTGTCATATAGGTAATTCGTTCGATCATATTACAGTACTCGTCAACTGACAGTAAATTCAGATCCGGGATACCTGTCTGAGAACACGCAAAATCACTGCTGGAGATCATAACCATCTGAAATCCATTCATTTCTGCTGCCCGTGTGGAAATACAGTCAAAAATTTCCGGCACGTAATAAAACTTTTTTTCTTTCATGTACTCACGAAGCGTCTTTTTTGCCATAGCAACGTTCCTCTCTTTCACTTTTTCTTTTTGATTAGCCGTAAAATACATTTTTTATGCAATAGATATATTTTCTTTTCATTTATGGTATCATTATACAACACTTTTTACAATATGTAAAATTCATATATTTGTTATTTTAAATTATTTTTTTTCATGTAAATTTATTTTTCTATTGACACTTACCAAATTCCATGAAACAATAAAAATGTAATGGTTACACAGCTTTTTGGGGGGCATACAAATGAATATTAATAAATACCGTCTGATCGTTAAAGCGATCGAATTAAAGAATCTGTCAAAGGCGGCATCTGAACTGGGATACACTCAATCAGGCGCCAGTCACCAGATCAAATCCGTAGAAGATGAACTTGGCATTAAAATACTGCAGCGTGACCGCTCTGGTACAAAATTGACAACGGAAGGAAAACTGCTTCTACCATACATCCGCGAAGCTATTTCATGTGAAGATAAAATACTTGCGGCTGCCAATTCCATTATTGGAATGCAGATAGGATCCCTTAAAGTAGGAACTTTTACCAGTGTATCTCTTGTACTGCTTCCCATTGTCATTGGACAATTTCATCAGCTTTATCCCAAAGTGCAGATTGAAATGCTGACCGGCGAAGGAAGCTATCCAGAAATGGAACAATTTCTTCTGGAAGGAATCACAGATTGCAGCTTCGTCAGCGGTGATTGTTCCCAGAGAGGACTTAATCTGATCCACTTATTTGATGATTCTCTATGCCTGGTACTTCCTCCAAAGCATCCCCTTGCTTTTCAGGATTCACCTATTATGTTTCATCAACTTAGTGATGTTCCATTTTTGATGCCTACAGACGGAAATAATATCGATATTCTTCATCTGTGCCGCACCTATGATTTTACCCCTTCTGTTGCCTTTACCATGCATGATGATCTTGCTTTATTGGCAATGGCTGAAAATGGCCTTGGTTGTACCATCCTTCCAAAACTAATCTTAAACAATTATCCACATAAAGCTGCTATTAAATATCTGGAAGGATATCCTACACGGTCTATTTCCATTGCGACCCGTATTGATAAAGTTCCGTCGCCTATTGTTTCTACTTTTTTGGAATTGACACAAAAGATCATCTGTCAAAGACCGGACCTGACAAAATAACTTTTATTAAAATTTTCCACAAAAATAAGCACATCTCTGAAAACAGAGTGTGCTTATTTTTATACTGCAGCATTTAACTAAATTGCTGCTTCTAGCCTGCTCAAAAACCGGCTTCTGGCACTTTCCTGACTCTTCAGGCTTTTCAGCTTGTCGGTGCTCTTAGCCGGTATCCAGGCTTTGTTTGTATTATAATAGAAATTCAGCTGTTTCCAGTATTTTTCCGGAAACAGGAACATATAGTAGAGACATTTTCGCTCCTGCTTATCCATAGGACGGACCCGTTCATAGGAATCCAGCATGGTGATCCCCAGATCACCGTCCCATCCATGTTTTTCCATTACTTTTCGCATCAGGCGGTACAGATCTTCTGCCTGGACTCCCAGATGCATGCGGTTATATTCAATGATCGCTGTATAGCCATTCCCCATTAATACATGATGCTGGTCCAGGTCACCGTGGCAGAGATAGCCCAGTCTGTTCCCCTGCTTCCTGGCAGAATTTTTCATGTTTTCAACAGGATTTTCCATATTTTCAGCGGCATTTTCAACAGAAAGTTCTGCAGCAGCCAGCTGTTCTGGAGCCCCATTTTCCAGGAACAATCCCTTCATCTGGTTCAGTGCTTCTTTGGCCTGTTCAAAAAAATAGTCAAAGCTGTCCATAACGCACAGTTCAAATTCCGTCTTTCCCCGTTTGCCCCGGATAAAATTTCTGGCCCGCTTCATTTCCTTTACATGGCGCTCCTGCTCTTTTTCCAGGCTTTCTATAAAGATAGAACCCATATTCCATTCTTCTCTTGGCTGGATCTGGCGCAGCTGCCCATGAAGCATGGCAAGACGGGATATCCCCAGACGGATCTCATAATTATCCCTTATATTGCATTCTCTGTCAGGAAAGCATTCTTTCATAATGTAATTAGTCCCGTCTCCTGCTTTGCTTAAAAGGGAACCTTCCTGATTCCGCACATACCGGTCTACACGCAGGCTTCCTCTGGTATCAATGCTTTCTAACACCTGGTCTTCAAATTCCAATCTGCGTACAGTCCCCCTGTATTCCCGCAGAAGTTTCAAACCCTTATCTGTTTCGCAGATCCAAGACCCCCGGCCTTTTCTTACAGATAGGACTTCCATTTCATATTGCGCTAAAACCTCCTGGTATCTTTCATTCATTTTTACCCTCCCACAAAAACCGCACCGTTTCAGCGTCCAACTGTGCGGCTGTCATTTCTCTGCTTTTACAGACTATGTGAAAAGAGCCATGATTATGCGAAAGATTTTCGGTCAGAATATCTGCAAGAAAAAAGTCCCCCTGTCAATTCAGGGGGACTGTACACTTACAATGCTGCTTATTTTGTCATCCATGTCAAAAACGCGCCGGTGACACGTTTGACGGTTGTTTAATGGTTGCTTCCGGACTTATTTACTTCTGTTCCCAGCCGTCTTTCCACTTCATGTGGTGAAGCTGGCCTTCTAATGCCATTTTTTCAAAATCATTATGGCGCAGGGCTTCATAGAGCACTACAGCCACGGAATTTGACAGGTTTAAGGACCGGATCTCTCCCCACATGGGAATACGGACGCAGTGGTCTTCATTTTCCACTAAGATTGATTCCGGGATGCCGGCACTTTCTTTTCCGAACATGAGATAGCAGTCCGGTTCGTAGTCTACTTCTGAATAGACTTTATGCGCCTTAGTAGTGGCAAAATACATTTTTCCCAGGGCATCCGGATTCTTCTCCAGAAAATCCTGGTAATCGCTGTATACATGTACATCCAATTTATCCCAGTAATCCAGCCCGGCTCTTTTTAAGGCTTTTTCATTTAACTTAAAACCCAGAGGCTCGATCAGGTGGAGTCTGGTATTGGTGGCCACGCAGGTACGGCCGATATTTCCGGTATTAGAGGGCATTTCCGGTTCTAAAAGTACAACATTCATCATATTTTTATTCTGCCTTTCCATCATGGCGCTTTACAAAACGCTCAATACGGCTTAACGCCTCTTTCAGGCTCTTTAAGGAGTAGGCATAGGAAATACGTACAAAGCCTTCTCCGCAGGCGCCAAAGGCCGTTCCGGGAACTACAGCTACTTTCTCTTCCATCAGAAGTTTAGTAGCAAATTCCTCTGAAGTCATGCCAAAACGGCTGATATTAGGAAATGTATAGAATGCGCCTAATGGCTCAAAACAGTCGATGCCCATTTCACGGAATGCATTTAATAAAAATCTGCGTCGCTGGTCATAGGACTCACGCATCATTTCTACATCCGAATCACCATTTTTCAGTGCAGAAACTGCTGCATACTGGCTGGTGGTAGGTGCACACATGATAGCGTACTGATGGATCTTTAACATCTGCTTTAAGATCAGGCTTGGTGCTGCCGCATAACCAAGACGCCATCCGGTCATAGCATAAGACTTGGAGAAACCATTGATCAGGACAGTACGTTCTTTCATGCCTGGAAATGCTGCAATGGTAGCATGTTTTCTCTGGTAAGTCAGTTCAGAATAAATCTCGTCTGTTACTACAAACAAGTCTTTTTCAATGACGATCTTTGCGATCTCTTCCAGCTCATGTTTTTCCATAATAGCGCCGGTTGGGTTATTAGGGAATGGAAGGACCAGGATCTTGGTCTTGTCTGTGATCTTTTCCAGCAGCTTCTCAGGAGTCAGCTTAAACTGGTCTTTTTCCTCCAGTTCAATGATCACCGGAACACCGTCTGCCAGAGTAACGCATGGCAGATAGGAAACATAGCTTGGCTGTGGGATCAGTACTTCATCTCCCGGATTTAACATGGCACGCATGGCAACATCGATAGCTTCACTTCCACCTACTGTTACCATAACTTCTGTATCCGGGTCATAAGTTACTTCAAAACGGCGCTTTAAGTAATTGCATATTTCATCCTTTAACTGCTTTAAACCTGCATTGGAAGTATAAAATGTGCGGCCTTTTTCAAGGGAGTAGATACCTTCTTCCCTGATATGCCAGGGAGTATCAAAGTCCGGCTCGCCTACACCTAAGGAAATAGCGCCTTCCATTTCATTTACAATATCAAAAAATTTACGGATCCCGGAGGGCGGGATACTTACAATTTTGTCAGATAAGGGGTTTCTCATGGTGTGATCAGCATCCTTTCATCCTGGACCGGCTCGCTGATAATGGTGCCGTGATCCTTATATTTTTTCAATACAAAGTGAGTTGCTGTACTTAATACTGACTCCATAGGAGCTAATTTGTCAGATACAAACTGTGCTACCTGGCGCATGGTCTTTCCCTCGATAAATACGGTAAAATCAAAAGATCCGCTCATCAGGTATACAGCGTTAACTTCATTATACTGGTAAATACGCTCTGCGATCTTATCAAAGCCCATACCTCTCTGAGGAGTTACTTTTACTTCGATCAGAGCTACTACTTTTTCTTCGCTGGTGTTATCCCAATTAATGAGAGTGTGGTATCCGCAGATAATGTGTTCTTTTTCCATCTCGGCGATCTCATTGGCCACTGCGATCTCACTTTCACCAAGTAATACCGCCAGGTCTTTTATATCGATCCTGCTGTTTTTTTCGATCACCGCCAGAATTTTTTCTCTCATGATAACTTCCTCCAATATTTAAATCATATATTCTTATATGGTATTGCCGCTATAAAGCGGCATATATGACTCCTTCGACCTGTATGCCAAGCCTGTTTATCCGGCTGTTATCCAATACGGGTCAGTTCATCGGCTCTTGGCCGTTCCAGATATCCGGCTGTTTCCTCTCCGTGGCGTATCACCCGGGCAATTCCCTTTTCTGCACTGCCTATCACTGCTGCCGGGATTCCCCGTGCACTGAGGCTTCGCACCATCTGGCCGCCTCTGTCGCAGGCTAAGATCACGCAGTTTTCACTGAAAAGGCGATATGGATTGACCTCAAACATCTCACATACTTCAACTACTGCCTGCTTCATAGGGATCATTCGCAGATCAATATCTACGCCTACGTTGAAAATGCCGGATAAATTCCAGACAGCTGTGAGAATGCCGCCTTCTTTCGCGTATTCCCAGGCTGTAACTGGACAATCTTTCTGTTTTAATTCATTTTCAAGCCACTCTTTTACATGGTAGCTGTCTTCCTTTTCCAGACATCTGAGAAAAGAAGGTGCAAAACGGCCTTCCAGTTTTTCCTTTTTTTTCTGGAAAATGAGTCTGGCTCCGGTCATACCGGCATATCCGGCCACTACCAGATCCTGACCTGGCTTTATAAAGCCATCTCGTTTTTCAAATCCGCCCGGACCCTGTCCTGCTGTTCTCATGGATTTTCCTCCTGTGCGGGACTGGCCGGGCTTTCCGCACCAGCATTTTCCCCCGCAGGCTGTGCTGCAGTGGTAGGAACAACTCCCGGTCCACCGTTTTCTCCTGTAACCGCCTCATGTGCCGTCTCTGTCTGAGCTGGTTCTGTCTGAGCTGGTTCAGGCATATTATTCTCTCCTGTTTCAGGTGTAGTGGCTGGTGCTTGCGGCTCTGGCGCCGGTACAGGTGCTGCCTGAGCTGGTCCTACACGGTAAATGGCCTTGGAAGCATTGTAGATATCCTCATTTAGAAGAGTACGTTCCTGCTCCACTCCGTCCACAGTCACTACCTTCCATAGTCTGGATCTATAGCCGGTATGTGCTGACTGTACCTTCACCTTAGCACCTGGCGCAAGGCTATTGTCCGTGATCATCTGGGGTTCTCCCGGATTGGTGGTCCCCACAGTCTCTGAAACATATTCTACCTGCCGGCCAGAAGGTCTGGTATCTTTTCCATAAATGGTAAAGATCAGTTTCTTTCCCGATGTATATCCTTCGATATATACAGGTGTGCTGTAATTATTCTTAATTTTAATATCTTTATAAGTACCTGCAATAGCAGCATCCATTGACGGCTTTACATAGGTTACGATCATAGAATGGTTCTGTCTCTGAACGATCTCCATTTCCGCCTGCAGTGCTGCATCATACAATGTAGTAGCGATCTGGCAGACACCGCCGCCAATACTGTCCACTACCTGGCCATTTTCATAGGCTGCAGCTGTCTTATAACCATTTTCGATGGTAAACGGCTGTAAACATTCATAACCGGATAGCACCTCACCAGGCATAAGCACACGTCCATTGATCTTTCCCGCACCAACTGCAAGATTAGTGGAACGTGCCGCGCCGCTGCTGGAAAAGTCGGTGGTACAGGTTCCTAAAACATCTTCTATGGTCTTAAGGTCATCGGAAATGATCTTCGGCTGTTCTTCTTTGATCACTGCCTGGACAGAAATCTCACCTATAGAGTCTTTTAATCCCTCAAAAGCGGTATTTAAAGCGGAAGCCGTGGCATCTGCATCCACAACTTTTCCTAAAACAGACTCTGTGATCACAAATGCGCCGTTTTCTCTGCGGATAGACGCATCCTGAGGCTGTGCCAGTACTCCGTCGCAATGGGTATCTACAAAAGCCCTTATCTTATCTGGGTCCGCTGCTGTCTGGACCGTAACATCCACCGGTGTCTTTTCCAGATCCTTTTTGTTCATATATTGACGGATCAGGCTTCCACCTACATAGCTTTTTAACTCTTTTTCGGCTTCTTCCTGATTGCTCCAGTGAATACCCAGTTCCCCGGCTGTGGTTTCTGCTTTTTTATCCTCAATAGTTAAGGCTACAGACACATCCGCCTGTTTTTTCACTTTTTCTTCTGCTGTATGCAGGGCATCTTCCCATGTTTTTCCAGCCAGACTTTTCCCGTCTGTACTGATACCTTCCGGAAATACCGGCGCCGCACATACGGTCATGGGAAGCACCCATAAAGCCCCGGCAGCCAGTGCTGCAAAAAGACCTGCTTTCAATGTCCTGTTTCCCATAAATTCTCCTAAATTCTTCTGATCCCTGATCGGGTCTTCTGCCATTTTATTTAGTTCAACATTTAATTAGTACATCAATGCGCTCAGCGCCATTGGCACGATCATGGCAAGTACCAGGATCACAACAATAACAGTAGAAATGATCTTCTTTACTTTAGGGTCTCTCATATTTAACATTTTATCACCTCATTTATTCTGTGGCTTCACCCGTCCGTACTGGAGGATGATCTTGTCGATCAGCCTGGAAGCATCGCTCCGGCTTATATCGTTTAACTGCACAGTTATGTTTATTCTATGACATTTTAATAAATCCTGCAAGTATTCTTTTTGTCTTTTCGTTGCCGGCTGCTGTCGCTTCATCCGGCAATTTAAAGGCATTGTCGCAAATAACTCTGGCTGGTCTTCTCCATGAAGTCCCCTTAACTTCTGATAAAGCAAATGCGCCGACAAGGCATCTGCCTCTGCCCGGTGTGTCAAAGGCTGTTCAATCTTATAATAAATGCAGGCGTTTCCCAGATTTTTCTTTTCCTGCTCCGGCATCAATTTCCTGCATAATTTCAGGGTATCTACTGCCTCACATTCAAATTCCATTTTCTGGTTCACCGCCGCCTGCTTTAAGAAGCTGTAATCAAAACGGATGTTGTGGCCTAAAAGGGGCAGATCTCCAATAAATCCCAGCACCTCTCCAATAATATTTTCTATTACCGGAGCATCTTTTAACATGTCATCTGTAATACCTGTTAATTCCACTACCCGTTCTGTCAACGGCCGTTTTGGATTTACCAGAGTTACAAAACGGCCTGTGATCTGTCCATGTTCTACTTTTAAGGCGGCGATCTCCGTTATTTTCTCTTTCTTCGGCTCCAGACCTGTGGTTTCCAAGTCCAGGGCAATGTATGAGTCGATCATTTTAGCATGTCCTTCCTAAAATCAAATTTAAACAAATTCAGAATTTTTCTGATTTTTGTATTTTTCCTGTTTAATCTGTTTTTTGTATTTCTCTGAAAACTGCCGGTGCTTCACAGGCAGGACACCATTGTTTTAAAAAGCAGTTTCCGCAGTCCGGCTTTCTGGCAGTACAAATGGTCCGCCCTAAAGTAATGATATGGATATTCCAGAGAATCCAGTGATCTTCCGGAAGTATCTTCATCAGATCCGACTCGATCTTTTCCGGCTCTGTCTCTTTTGTAAGCCCCAGCTTCCTGGAAATGCGCTTTACATGGGTATCCACCACAATACTTGGCACATGGTAGATATTTCCCCGGATCACATTGGCAGTCTTCCGACCCACACCTGCCAGTGTAAGCAGGTCTTCCATTTTTTCCGGCACAATACCGCCGTACTCTTCCACCAGCCGCTTTGCACACTGGATAATGTTTTTGGCTTTCATATGATAAAATCCAATGGAACGAATGTCCTGTTCCAGTTCTTTTAAGTCCGCCGCCGCAAAATCTTTAATCGTCGGATATTTCTTAAAAAGATCCGCTGTTACAATGTTCACTCTGGCGTCTGTACACTGGGCGCTTAAGATAACCGCAATGAGCAGCTGCCATGGGGTCTCGTAGTTTAGGTAGCAGATGAAGTCAGTGCCGTATTCTTTATCTAAGGCTGATAATATATGAGAGATCCGTTCTTTTAGTTTGCCTGTCATTTTGATCATATTTGCTTTATCCCCTTCTCACACTTTTATTCCACTTTATTTCACATCATAGGTCACATGCAGATATGGGACATGCCATTGAAAGAGATCCAGATCCCCTTAAACCCGTAATATCCAAGCATTATTACTTAAAGGATCACGCCTTTTGTAATCAAACAGCAAATAAGTTCCATCTCTTAATGGCTCTAAATGGGCCATTTTTGCCATCTGTCTTGAATCGTAGCCTTCGTAGCCAGATAAATGCTCCGGTGTCTTCTCTTCTCTCTGGAAAAATTCACGGACAAAGTCCTTGGAGCTGCTTAAATCTCTTGCAAAACTTGGACGGCTCTTTACATTTTCCCGAAGATACAGGTCAGTCATTAGCAGATCCCGGTATAATTCCAGTTTTTCAGAAATACCAGGGTTTACTTCTGTTCCCCGGGGGGCATGACTTTCATAGGTTTCATAAGTTTCATGGGTTTCATATATTCCAGATTTTTCCAATTTTACCTGGATTATTTTCCAGAGGATCTCGTATCTGGTAATACGGCTGTGGCTGATACCAAAAAGATAATTTCTGTTGTAATAGCCTGCCATAAAAGAAAACATTTCATAAGGAGTATTAAATTCCTTTTCCAGTTCTTTTAAAGTACAGGTAAACTGGCGGCTGTTGTAATGGACTTCTGTCATCTCTTCTATATCTTTTAATTCCAGCACATCCCCATAGGAAAGCCATTTTGTCTGCAGCACCTCATAAGGTGGCGCAGCACTGTAAAGCAGATCACAGTCCGGGATCAGTTCTTCCATATAAGAGCCTTTTAATATTTTTAAAAAGCCTAACTGCAGCTGCTCCGGCTCCATAGAATATACGTCATTAAAGGACTGTTTAAAACGCTTTAGATCTTCCCATGGAAGTCCCACGATCAGGTCTAAATGCTGGTGGATATTGTGCCAGCTGTTAATGGTTTCTGTGATCTGGCGGATCTCTTCGATATCTGTCTTCCGGCGGATGGTCTCCAGTGTTTTTTCATTGGTAGACTGGACACCAATCTCCAGCTGTACCAGTCCCGGACGCATAGTGGAAAGCAGATCCAGTTCGTCCTTATCTAACAGATCCGCTGCGATCTCAAAATGGAAATTAGTAATACCATTATCATGATCTCTTATATACTGCCAGATTGCCATTGCATGGGACTTTTTGCAGTTAAAAGTCCTGTCTACAAATTTTACCTGGGGCACTTTCGCCTGCAGGAACCATTCCAGCTCCGGCAGCACCAGGTCCAGACTGCGAAAGCGCAGCTTCTTGTCAATGGAAGACAGGCAGTAGGCGCAGGAAAATGGACAGCCTCTGCTGCTTTCGTAGTAGATAATACGGTGTTCCAGCTCTTTCATATCCATAAAAGCATAGGGAAACGGGATCTGGCTCATATCCATTACCTGGCGAAAGCCTGTATCAGTAATGGTGCCGTCATCATTTCGCAGCATAAGACCAGGAACCCGTTTTAGCTCCTCTCCTTCAAGGAGCGCCTTTAGAAAATGGGCGAAGGTGATCTCTCCTTCCCCCATCATAACAAGATCCACTGCCGGTTCTTCTTTCAAAAAAGCTTCTGCGTGATAGGAAACCTCCGGGCCGCCTGCCCATATTTTCACATTCGGAAGCACCTTTTTTATATCAGCCAGTATCATTTTTACATAGGAAATGTTCCAGATATAGCAGGAAAATCCAATAACATCCGGCTTTCGCTTATAGATATCCTGAAGGATCTGCTCCATCTGATGGTTAATGGTGTATTCTGCCAGAGAAACTTTCGCCTCCTCTGCCAGTCCCCATTCTTTTAACATCTTCTCTCCATAGGTCTTCAGGCTGTAGATGCCCAGATTGGAGTGGATATATTTTGCATTGATCGCAGCTAAAAGGACCTTCATTTTACACCTCGATCTCAATCTTGCGGCCAGTAGGCTGATACTGATAATAGCGCACTCCTGCTGCGTTTAACATGCGCTTGGAAGCTTTTACAGCCGGTGTGTGGGCATACTTGTCCCCGCCATAGATGATAGTCTTAATACCCGCCTGGATGATCGCCTTAGCGCACTCATTGCATGGGAAAAGGGTCACATACAGCTTGCTTCCTTCCAGGCTTCCCCCCCTGTAATTTAAAATGGCGTTTAACTCACTGTGGGTAGAGTAAAAATATTTTGCATTGTACGGATCATCCAGTTCATGCTCCTTGCCCCATGGAAATTCATCATCTGAACAGCCTTTTGGAAAACCGTTATAGCCCATAGAAAGGATCTTGTTGTCCTGGCTTACGATGCATGCCCCCACCTGGGTACTTGGATCCTTGGACCGTCTGCCTGATAGAGCGGCAACTCCCATAAAATATTCATCCCATGTAATATAATCAACACGTTTATCTGACATTTTTTCTCCTTTTACATTTCATAGGTTTCTGCATTTTTAATAACAGATTGCTTTTTCCATGTATTCCCGCAATCTTTTAAAACATTTGTAATCATCATATAATAGACCATCTAAAAATGCAAGAAGGAGCAGTCTTATCAACTGCTCCTTCCCGGAAATATAAAGCTGTCAAACTCACGCTTTTTCTACATTTTTCGTCACGATCACATCTGCATCCAGACCTAATATCCCTTTGATCACAACAGTTCCCGCTTTTACCGGCGCTGTTAACCGGCATTTTCTGATCTCATCCATTGCATCAAAAATACGTGCTTTGGGGATCGGGGCGGTAAGGCGTACACTGGCAAGCGGCAATTCTCCTCCTTCTACCAGTACAGAGGTTGCAATATTTCTCTTTGGATCTGTCAGCTCCTGCTTCACATACTCTGCTCCTCTTTTGCAGGTGGCTCCTTCTAATGAGTGAATCACTACAGACTGATCTGCCTGTATCTCATAATCTGCACTTATCTCGCAGCCATTTGGACAAATGATGCATGTAAATTCTCTTGTCATTCTACCTTCACCTCCAGATCTCCCTTGTTTTCCAGTTTTTCTGCTTTTAAGTCTATATGGATCATCTCTGCCGGAAGAGCTTTTTTCATCTTTTTACGGGCGATTTCTCTTCCATTCTGGCTTACAACCAGAGCACAGTCCTTAAACGGCCGGTTTACACGCAGAGACAGACAGCAGTCTTCTGTTCCTGATATCCGTTGTGGAACGGTATGATTGATATTTCTATCAGTCTTTACCTGTATCTCACATGCAGGCAGTTTCCCATCTTTAATATACCGTGCTGCGGAATCTGCCAGTTTTTCTGCTTCCATGGATACAAAATCCACCAGATCATGAACATGGAGTACATTTCCTGCTGCGAAAATCCCCGGCCGGTCTGTCTGGAAATACTCATCCACTGTAGCACCCTTTGTCCTTATATCCAGTGTTACTCCTGCATCCAGGGAAAGTTCATTTTCCGGGATCAGGCCAACAGATAAGATCAGGGTATCACAGCTGTATTCCTCTTCTGTTCCAGGGATCGGCTTCATATGTTCATCCACTTTTGAAACAGTTACGCCGGTAAGGCGTCTGTCTCCATGGATTTCTGTAACTGTATGGCTTAAATACAATGGGATATTGTAATCATTTAAGCACTGTTCAATATTTCTTGGAAGACCGCTTGGATATGGCTGGATCTCAAAAACCGCCTTAACATGGGCACCTTCTAAGGTCAGTCTGCGGGCCATGATCATTCCAATATCACCGGAACCTAAGATCACCACTTCTTTTGCCGGCATACGGTTATAAAGGTTCATATATGCCTGTGCAACACCTGCTGTAAATACACCGGTCGGACGCTCTCCTGGTATGCCAAGGGCTCCTCTGGTACGCTCTCTGCATCCCATTGCCAGGATCACTGCCTTTGCCTGCCACTGTTTTAAGCCATCAGGAGTAGCTGCTGTGATCACTTTGTCCTCTGAAATTTCCAGAACAGTTGCATCAGTAAGATAACGGATCTTCTTTTCATTTGCCAGGTCAATGAATTTCTGGGCATATTCCGGTCCACTGAGTGTAGTTTTAAAACGGGCCAGTCCAAAACCATCATGGATACACTGACGTAAAATGCCGCCTAACTGTTTTTCACGTTCCAGAATCAGAATATCTGTGATCCCGTTTTCATACAGGCGTACCGCCGCTGCCAGACCTGCCGGGCCGCCGCCTACGATCACTGCATCTGCCTGTTCTATTTCCCACATTGCTGTTTTATGTTCCATGTTCACAGTTACACCTCCCGTACTTTTCCAAATAAAACATTAGAGCCTTCACGTTCATACTGCACTTCTGTCTCTTTTTTCCCAAGTTCCTGCTCGATCATCTGTTCAATACGCATCTGGCAGTAGCCGCCCTGACAGCGTCCCATCATGGAACGGGTTCTGTATTTCACACCGGTCATAGTATCTACACCTAATGGATTGTGGATCGCCTGAAGGATCTCCGCTTTTGTCACCTTTTCGCATCGGCAGATCACTTCGCCGTAATCCGGGTTCTCCCTGATCAGTTCTGCCTGTTCTTCTTTTGTACACTGGGAGAAATGGCGTATTCCTTTTCTCACTGGATTGAAATCCGGATTTTCTTCTAATTCTTCTCTCTCTTTCATCAGTTCAATGGCATATCTGGCAATTGGCACTGCTGCTGTCAGTCCCGGTGACTCAATACCAACCAGATTTAAGGCATGAGGCGCGATCTCATCTTTGATCTCGATCTTAAAATCTTGGATCACACCATTTTCATCTACCCATTTTGGCAGTATTCCGGAATAATTGCGGATATAATCTGCCTTATGGATACATGGCCACAGATCTGAAGCGCTTTCTGCCAGATAATCTATATTTTTCTGTGGTACACCGTAATAGTTAAAATCTGTCACCATATCTGCGTTAGGGCCGATGATCACATTTCCGTCTGTAGTATTTGTCACATGAATTCCCATATAGGTGTTGCTTGGAACTGGATAAACAGGCATTGGAAGAAGAGGACCTGTACGCTTATCCAGGATAATGTAATCTCCCTTGGAACCAATGATACGGTAGCCGGTGATCCCAAGCATATCAGAGATCTTGCCGCAGCCAAGTCCTGCGCAGTTTACTACCCAGCGGGTCTTAAAGTTTCCTTTTGCTGTGGTGATTTCATATGTATCATCTTCCTGCCTCTGGATCGCTGTCACTTCGCATCCAAAATGATATTCTACGCCATTTTCATGGGCATTTTCTGCCAGGGCAATGGTATAGCCAAAGGGATCTACAATACCGCTGTTATGGGAAAACATGGCAAACTTTCCTACTACAGCAGGAACCAGCTCATGAAGGCGTTTTTCATCGATCAGCTCCAGGTTAGTAGCTCCGTTGTCTTTTCCCTGTTCTATGGTGCGTTTTAAGGTCTCCATATCTTCATCGGTATTTCCCACCAGCACTTTGCCGCAGCGGATAAAATGAAAATCCAGCTCTTTTGCCAGATCTCCCATCATCTTATTTCCTTCTACGCAAAGCTTTGCTTTTAAGCTTCCCCTGTCATATGCAAAACCGCCATGGACAACGCCGGAATTCCGGCCACTGGTCTCATTACATACGTCCAGATTTTTCTCCAGCACACCGATTTTCAAACGATACCGTGACAATTCTCTGGCCATGGCACTTCCCACTACACCACCGCCGATGATCAGAACATCATACATCTCCTTCATTTTTACGCCTCCTATGTTCAGTATTTTATTTCGTTTTAAATTCGTCCTATGAATATATCTCATTTTTATCATATAAAGAAGATAAAGTCAATGTTTTTCTGATTTCATCTTAATATTTATGGGATAAATTCAATCGTTGATGTCATGATTTAAATGACCAACATAATTAAATTTGCAGACATGTAAAAAAAGCAGCTCCTGCTCATTTTAAGCAGGGCTGCCGAATATTAACCGCATTACGGTTCTTTTATGACTCTTTTATGACCCTATTCTGTACCGGTTATGGTTGTACATCAGGTGGAAATACATTTCCTGTCTCGCATCTTCTCCCCGCCCATCCCGGATAGCTTCAAAAATGCGCCGATGGGATAATAAAGTCTGCTCATATTCTGTTTCTTCTACAGAATCTGCAAAAACACGCACACCTTCTGTGATCACCGGAATCAGATTGGTCATGACCCGGTTGTGGGAGCAGGTAGCGATCTGGGCATGGAACTGGGAATCTTTTTCGGAATAGTCTTTTTTATCCCGGATCAGTTTTTCCAGCTCTTCTAAAATGCGCTCCAGGTCTTTTATCTCTTCCTCTGAACCATTTTGCGCAGCAAGTGCAGCAAGTGCCGGTTCCAGGATCAGTCTTGCCTGAATCAGGTCTTCTGTAAGTTGGCGCCTGTCATCCATCATAAAAAAGCCAAGTGGATCGTCTGCCACTCCATTTTTCTCGGAAATAAAGGTTCCTGATCCCTGACGGATAGTAACGATATTCCGGGACATAAGGATGCGAAGTGCCTCTCTTACTGTATTGCGGCCAACTCCCAACGTTTCCACCAGTTCTGCCTCTGTAGGCAGCTTGTCTCCTGGAGCATATTCCTTCTGCTGGATCATTTCAAGGAGATTCTGGGCTGTTTTTTCTCCTAAGGTCTGTTTTTCTGTTTGTTTCATACTCCGTTAACAACCCCGCTTTCTATGCTGTAACCCCTTTGATACAGGAATGCTGTGTTCCATTATACTTTATAGATCTGATATCCCGCTGCTTTTGACAGACGGTTCATAATGGCCTGTCCCAGATGATCCTGGGTAAAGCTTTCAGAAAAGATATAGTCTACTTTTAAATCATCAAATTCGCGAAGCAGTGCATACAGGTTATGTGCTACAGACTCCTGGCTCTTTCTGGCGCCAATACTGCGCACCTCACCCTGGGGATAACGTGATCTTGACTCATCGGTACAGATGATACCAACTTTACAGCCTGCATCGATTTTTTCTTTTGCCAGCTTCCACACAGTTTTCACCATTTGTTCCACCTGTTCCTGTGTCATGGCAACGGCTTCCCCTGTTTTTCTGGCATCTGCCACATTTGCAGGCTCTACTAAGGTCAGATCTGCCTTTGGAGCATAATGTTTATACTTCATACCAGGTGCTTTTGGACGCACGCCTTCTGCCATCGGTCCTAAAATAGCCGGGTCAATGGTAACTTCCCCTAAAACATCTTTTAACATTTCCATGGTAATAGCGCCTGGACGCAGAACTGCGGGAACATCACCGGATACATCTACAATCGTGGATTCCACACCAATTCCTACAGGGCCTCCATCAATGATCATCTCGATCTTGCCGTTTAAATCCTGCCATACATGGTCTGCTGTCGTAGGGCTTGGACGGCCGGAGGTATTGGCGCTTGGTGCTGCTACCGGTACACCCGCCAGTGCGATCAGGCGGTTTGCAACCGGGTCTACCGGCATACGGACCGCTACTGTATCAAGACCACCAGTGGTTCCATAAGGTACAATATCACTTTTAGGGAAAATAATAGTCAGCGGGCCTGGCCAGAAAGCATCCATTAATTTCATTCCTGCTTCCGGGATATATTTTACCAACGGTGTGACTTCTGCAGCACAGGATACATGGGCGATCAGAGGATTATCTGAAGGCCTGCCTTTAGCCGCATATATCTTTCCTGCTGCTTTTTCATCTAAGGCATTTCCCCCTAAACCGTATACAGTTTCTGTTGGAAATGCAACAAGACCGCCGTCACGTAAAATCTGGGCGGCTTCTTTTAATTCTTCATCGTTTATATTTTTTGTGTCATTTATTTTGATTCGTTTGGTTTCCATGGTGATTTTCTCCGTTTATATATGCTTGTAGGCTCAGGTTTCCTGTGCGGATGCGCTCCACTGCCTGCTGGTAGACTCAGGTTTCCCGCGCTGACGCGCTCTACTGCCTGCT
>ENA-UONU01000955-UONU01000955.1-human-gut-metagenome-genome-assembly--contig:-CS51-NODE-955-length-24780-cov-8.747543_pt1 | contig 24780 bp, 24 predicted proteins | sample MGYA00242462_ERZ724009 | MGnify/ENA metagenome assembly ERZ724009 | reverse complement strand
AGGCTTTCTTATGACCGGAAACCGGAGCCCTGCACACCAGACCCCAGGGTGCGGTGCAAAATGCGGAAACTCAAACGGATTCACCCTAATGCAAAACATGCAATACAATAACAGTATAAAACCATATCCAAGGAGATTCCATTATGTATGCAACTCATACCCGAAAACTCTGGCCTCTTCTCACAGCCGGAATCCTTGCTGCGCTGTCCCTCTCTGGCTGCCAGTCCTCCCTCTCCCCAGACGGACAGACTGCCGTCACCCTCAGCGAAGTAGCCCACTCCATCTTCTACGCCCCCCAGTACGCTGCCATTGAACTGGGCTATTTTGAAGAGGAGGGCATTGATCTGATTCTTGTAAATGCCGGAGGCGCTGACAAGGTGATGACCTCCTTAATCTCCGGAGACGCCCAGATCGGTTTTATGGGTTCAGAAGCCAGCATCTATGTTTATCAGGAAGGTTCGGATGATCCTGCCGTCAACTTTGCCCAGCTGACCCAGAGAGCCGGGAATTTTCTGGTAGGAAGGCAGGCGGAGGAAGATTTTAAATGGCAGGACCTGAAGGGTAAGACGGTGCTGGGAGGAAGAGCCGGCGGTATGCCCCAGATGGTATTTGAATATATCTTAAAAAAGAACGGTCTTGATCCTGTTAATGACCTCACCATCGACCAGAGCATCAGCTTTGGCCTCACCGCGGCGGCATTTACCAGCAGTGCTGCGGATTATACCATCGAATTCGAACCTTTCGCCACAACCCTTGAAATGGAGGGAAGCGGTGCGGTGGTGGCGTCTCTCGGAACAGAATCCGGCTATGTACCCTATACGGCCTACAGCGCCAGAAAAAGCTATCTGAAGCAGCACCCGGAGGTAATCCAAAGCTTTACCAATGCCATCCAGAAAGGTCTGGACTATGTAAACAGCCATTCCTCTGAAGAAATTGCCAAGGTCATTTCCCCGCATTTTAAGGAAACGCCGGTGAATAAGCTGGCCCTGATTGTAGATCGCTACAAATCCCAGGATACCTGGAAGGAGGATACGGTCTTTGAAGAAAACAGCTTTACGCTGTTAAAACGTATTTTGGAGGAAGCAGGGGAATTAAAGGCAGAAGTCCCCTATAACGAACTTGTGACAATGGATTTCTCCAAAAAAGCAGCAAAAAATTCTCAATAACACCCTTGACAAATACTCTCTATTCATATATAATTCCCCTAATTATCACTGTATCACGTTACTATGCTAAAGTTTTAGCGTCATCCTTATGCTAAAGCCTTACAAAACCGCTAAAAGGGAGGATTATTATGAAAAAAACAGTTCAGATGTTAATCGTTCTGGCCTCTGCAGCCGCTCTGATCGCCATAAGCGGCTGCTCTGCCATAGGTTCTGCCCCCACTCTGCCATCAGAAACAATCCCTGATACCATATCCGCTTCCTCTGAAGCTGCCAAAGCCGCCTCTGAAGAAACCACCGGCAGCAATGGAGGAAGCCGCCTGAACGATATCCTGGCCCGCGGATATATTGAGGTAGCCATGGAGCCTTATTTTGCTCCCAATGAATTTATCGATCTTTCCAGACAAGGAGAGGAACAGTACGTTGGAGCCGACGTTGAGCTAGCCCGTTATATTGCCGACAAGCTGGGGGTAGAGTGCCGGATCGTTCCTCTGGAATTCTCCGCAGTCTTAACCGGCGTTACCGAAGGCAAATACGATCTGGCGATTTCGGCTCTTGCCTATACCCCGGCCCGCGCAGAGGCTATGGAAATGTCAAAAGGCTACCGTTTTGATGAGGATAACGCCAACAATTTTGGTCTGATGATTCGCAGCGGAGATCTGGACACGATCAAAAGCGCTGATGACCTGACCGATAAAATCGTAGTCTGCCAGAGCGGCTCCCTGCAGGAGCTCTTTGCTACAGAGCAGATTCCGGCCTGCAGGGAGCTGAAACGGGTATCTGCTACCACCGACGGTTTTTTAATGGTTCAGGAAGGAAAAGCAGATGCGGTTGTGACTGAAAAAAAGACAGCAGAGCTTTTTATCGCAGCCAACGCGGAAAGCAGTATGGTCATTGTTCCCGATTTTTCCTTCGTCGTTGACGAGAGCACTTCCGGAACGCGGATCGGAATCCCCAAAGGCGAAACAGCTCTTTTAAACAAGATCAATGAGATCATTGATGAGGTCACAGCCTCAGGCATATATGACGAATGGTATGAGAAATACACAGAATATGCAAAAACTCTGGGATTATGACATCCTGCTCCCTGCAGGGATACACATAATAAAGAAAATGAAAGAAAGGTGACTTCCGATATGTGGGCAACGATCATCAAAATGTGGAATCGATACAGCTATGTATACATACAGGGACTGACGGGAACCTTGTGTCTGGCCGCCATCACCGTACTGTGCGGCACCGTACTGGGCACCCTCCTGGCCATCATGCGGCGTTCCCGCATCAAACCCTTCCAGTGGTTCATACAGTTTTATGTCTGGGTTCTCAGGGGAACACCAATCCTTCTGCAGCTCTATTTTTTCTGGATCTTCCTTCCCAGAGCCACCGGGATTAAAATTCCTGACTCCACCTGCATCATCATCGCCCTGATCGTCAATGCCAGCTCTTACGTATCGGAAATCATCCGGGCCGGCATCCAGGCCGTAGATATCGGACAGACGGAGGCAGCCCGCAGCCTGGGGATGACCGCCCGGAATACCATGACTAAAATTATCCTTCCTCAGGCAGTTAAAAATATCCTTCCTGCCCTTGGAAATGAATTTATCACCATGATTAAACAGGCTTCCCTGGCGTCTGTCTTCTTTATCAATGAACTGACCACCTCATACAAAACCGTAGCCTCCGCTACCTTCCGGCAGGTGGAATCCATTATCATTGCCGGCATCATCTATCTGCTGGTGACCACAATACTCGGCCGGATTATGGCTTATGCTGAATGGAGGATGAAACAAAATGAACGCTGAAAACAAAATCTGTGCCGAAGCCCGGCCCATCATCCAGGTAAACAATCTGACAAAATCCTTTGGAAAGCTGGAAGTCCTGAAAGGGATTTCTGAAACTATTTACGAAGGCGAAGTAGTCTCTATCATTGGTCCCAGCGGCGGCGGAAAAAGCACCTTTCTCCGCTGCCTGAATCTGCTGGAAACCCCGGACTCCGGCACCATCCTGTTCCGAAACTCCAATATCACGGATCGTTCTGTCAACGTAGACCAATATCGTCAGCATCTGGGCATGGTCTTCCAGCATTTTAACATTTTCCCCCATCTGAAGGTAATAGACAATGTCACCCTCGCCCCGGTGCTGGAAAAAAAGATTCCAAAAGCGCAGGCAAAAGCCGCCGCTCTCCGTCTGCTGGAACGGGTAGGTCTCTCGGACAAAAAAGACGAATATCCCAACCGGCTCTCCGGGGGCCAGAAACAGCGGCTGGCCATCGTCCGTGCTCTGGCGATGGAGCCGGAGATCATGCTCTTTGACGAACCCACCTCCGCCCTGGATCCGGAAATGGTAAAAGAGGTGCTGAACGTAATCCGGGATCTTGCCAGCTCCGGCATGACCATCCTCATCGTCACTCATGAAATGGGCTTTGCACGGGAGGTCAGCGACCGCATCTTCTTCATTGCAGACGGCATTGTTCAGGAAAAGGGAAGTCCGGAGGAACTGTTCCTGAATCCGCAAAACCCCAGAACCAGAGAATTTCTGGGAAAAATATTATAAGTATATGGAAGGAGTACCTATGAAAACCTTGGAGTTTATCGAAAAGATTATCGAAGAAAAATCAACCCGTATCATCGAGGCCAACGATCAAATCTGGGAATTTGCCGAACTGGCATATCATGAATATCAGTCTGCCGGGCTGCTCTGCCAATTTCTGAAGGATGAAGGTTTTACGGTAGAAACCGGTCTGGCCGGTATCCCCACCTGTTTTCAGGGAACTTATTCCTATGGATGCGGAAAACCGGTCGTTGGTATTCTGGGAGAATATGACGCCCTTTCCGGTTTAAACCAGGCGGCTGCCTGCCCGTCCAGACAACCTATCATCCAGGGAGCACCTGGCCACGGATGTGGACACAGTGCCCTGGGTGCCGGAGCTCTGGCAGCCGCCATTGCCGTCAAGGAATATCTGAAAACCTTCAAAAAAAGCGGCACAGTCATCTATTTTGGCTGTCCGGCAGAGGAGGGGGCCGGTTCCAAACAGTTCATGGCCAGAGCCGGGCTGTTCGATCAGGTGGATTTTGTTTATACCTGGCACCCGGACTCCATCAATCAGGTGGACAACTCCCACAATAACGCGATTATGGGAGCCAATTTCCACTTTAAAGGACTTACTTCCCACGCCGGCTCTGCCCCCTATCTGGGCCGAAGCGCCCTGGACGCCGCAGAGCTGATGAGCGTAGGCTGCAATTATCTGCGGGAACACATGATTCCGGAAGCCCGGATCCATTATGCCTACATTGACGCCGGCGGCACTGCCCCCAATGTGGTACAGGACCGCTCCACCGTCCGGTATGAAGTGCGTTCCCCTTATGTCCGCCAGCTGACAGAGCTGTTCAACCGTGTCGTGGATGTGGCAAAGGGTGCCGCCCTTATGACCGGCACTTCCATGAATTATGATCTGTCTATGGCCTTTACGGAATACCTCCCCAACAAAGCCCTTGCCCAGATCGCAGACGCCTGTATGCAGGAGATAGGCGCACCAAAATGGACCGAGGAGGACTACCGGCTGGCCAGACAGTTTTTGGATTCTTATGATGATACTGCCCGGAAAATGATCCGTGACGAAATCATTCAGATCTATGGAGAAGACCGGCTTGAGGAAATTCTGTCCAAACCTTTAGACAGTGAGATCCATCCTTTCGATCCCAACCATATCATCCAGACTGCAGGCTCTACCGACGTAGGCGATGTGGGCTATGCAGTTCCTACTCTAAATCTGCGGGTTGCCGCCTGCTGTGTGGGCAATGTGGGGCACACCTGGCAGATGACGGCCCAAACCTGCAGCCCCATTGCCCATAAAGGGCTCCTGACGGCCGGAAAGATGATTGCCCTGTCTGCGATCCGCACCATGGAGCGCCCTGACATCATTGACGCCGCCAAGACAGAGACTCTTAAAAGAAACGGCGGTCATTATACCTGTCCCCTTCCCGATCACGTGCTTCCTCCATTAGAGACATATTAAAAGTCAAAAGCTTTCTCAAGCCTCCATATTTTTATCATCCATTTCAGATAATCTCCATACTGCGCCTCCCGCACCGCCTCTGCGGTCACTACATCCATCTCTCCGATCTTCTCTCCGTTTAACAGATATTCCAGCACCCCAGCCTTCTGGCCCGGCTCCACCGGAGCCGGAAGGGACTCGGAGAGAACAAGCTTCTTTTCCACAGATGAAAGATCTTCTCCCTTAAGGCTGAGATATCTGAATGTACCGTTCAAAACCAACTCTGCCCCGCTTTTAATTCCTCCTTCTACCGAAATTTCCGGAAGTGTGATCCCCTCTTTATCCTCATAAAGCTTACAGTTTGCATAGCCATAGTTTAACAGCGTCTGTGCGTCTGCAAAACGTGCCTTGAAATCAGGAGCAGCCATGATCGAAGCGATCAGGCGCACCCCATCCTTCTCTGCCGTAGCTGACAGACAGTATTTTGCCAGAGAGGTGGAGCCTGTCTTTAAGCCGGTAACCTTAAAATTCGTTGCCATCCGCAAAAGTTTATTTGTGTTGGAAAGACCAAATTCCTTTGTCCCCTGTTTTGTCACATGAGTAATATTTTCCATCCAGATTGTTGAATAATTGTGGATCTGAGGATACTGATCGATCAGCTCCCGGCTCATAAGAGCAATATCTCTGGCAGTTGTCACATGGGAGGGATCCTCTGTAAGACCGCAGCAGTCCACAAAATGGGTTTTCGTCATCCCCAGACCTTCGGCACGTTCATTCATCTGCTGTACAAAGGCCTCCTCTGTACCGGAAATATACTCCGCCATGGCTACAGAAGCATCATTTCCTGATGCGATCACGATGCATTTAATCAGTGTTTCCACCGTCTGCGTTTCCCCTTCCTCCAAAAATACCTGGGAACCGCCCATGGACTTTGCATGAGCGCTGGTAACGACCTCATCGGAAAGGTGGATCTTCCCTTCTGCCAGGGCATCAAAAATCAAGATCAGCGTCATGACCTTTGTAACGCTGGCAGGATTTCTTTTATCATCCGCCCCTTTTTCATATATAATCTGCCCCGTAGATGCCTCCATGAGAACGGCTGAAGGCGCTGATATCTGGATTGCCGTCTGAGAAGCTGCCGCATCTCCCGCTTCTGCCTGTATCTGCGCAGTTTCTCTGCTTACCGCTCTGGCCGGCACCCCGGCCGGAAGCGCAAGCTCCGGTTCAGAAGCCAATGCTGCCGTCACCTGCCCTGCCGTCATAAGAAGCGCAAGCAAAAAGCCTGCTGCTTTTGTCCGTTTCATACACGATTCCTCCAAACATTGCTGCTCTCTGCCTAATATATGAAACCGGACAAACGCTTTATGTCGCATCAAAAAAGACAAAACCCCCGGCTGTAGCTTCTGCCGCTGCCAGAGGTTATTTTATACTATGTGTTCCTATACTTCCTTTAAAGCCTGTCTTAAGGCCTCTGCCATCTCCTCATACTCAGCGTCTGTGAGAATGGTTCTTCCGCTGTTCATCTCAAAGGTACCGCCCCACTCTTCTCCGCCCTTATATTTGGGAACGATATGGAAATGAAGGTGGCAGCCTGTGTCGCCGTATGCGCCGTAGTTTACCTTATCGGGATGAAATACCTTGTGTACGGCTCTTGCCACCTGAGCCACCTCTGCAAAGAAATCATTTCTCTCTTCATCTGTTAAGTCGATCAGCTCGCTGACATGCTTTTTGTGAGCCAGGATCACTCTTCCCTTTTTACTCTGCTCCTTAAATACATAAAGAAAGCCTGTCTTCATCTCGCAGACCGGATAGGCAAATTTTGCTACCAGCTCTCCCTGCATACAGTATGCGCAATTTGGATCTTTTACCATTTCTGCCATAATTTTATCTCCTTTTCATAGCCGGCTCTGCTGTGTCAAAAAGCAGCCGCCGCTTTTGGGTAATTTCTATTTTAAACATACCACGGCTTCCATCAAATTTCAATCACTTTCATTTCCTGAATTTTATGTTATAATTAAATTGATACAATTTTACTTTCATTCAAACAGGAGATTTACAACTTATGAGCCGAAATGATTTCAGACGCCGGCAGGCCCAAAGACAGCGAAGAAAGCTTGTCCGGCATCTTCCTATTATACTTGCACTGTTTCTGGCGTTTTCAGCCCTGGCAGCAGGCGTTTTTGCACTGACCCGCTTTGTCTTAAACAGACAGCCCATATCATCTGCTTCCGCCTCCTCCAGTACAGCCAAAACAACCTCCGAAGATCCGGCACAGCCTATCTCTTCCCCGGCCTCTGGCACACTTGCTCAGGCCGCATATATCGCTGCGGGCTATGACTACGACCGTGCCATTGCTCTCATTAAAGAAGACTCCTCTCTGGCAGAAGACCCCGCTGCCCTGGAAGCGATCACATCTTATGAGGAAGCAAAGGCTTCTCTCTTACCAGCTGATGTGCAGAACGTTCCCCATGTATTTTTCCATTCTCTTATCATGGACACTGCCAAAGCCTTTGACGGCGACAGCCGGACTCCCGGCTACAATTCCGTCATGACTACAAAGGATGAATTTTTAAAGATGCTGGATGCTTTCTATGAGGACGGTTATGTTCTGGTACGCATCCGGGATATTGCCTCTGAGACTACAGATGAAAATGGAAATACCGTTTTCTCCTGGGGAGAAATCCTGCTTCCTGAGGGCAAAAAACCTCTGGTCATGTCCCAGGATGACGTATGCTATTATCCTTATATGGAAAAGGACGGCTTTGCACGCCGGATCGTCATCGGAGAGGACGGAAAACCCACTGCTGAAATGGTCATGGAAGACGGCTCCATTTCCACCGGCCCTTATGACCTAATCCCGATTTTAGAAGATTTCATCGAAGAACACCCCGATTTTTCCTATAAAGGTGCCAGAGCGATCATCGCCTTTACGGGCTATGAAGGAATTTTAGGCTACCGCACTGCTGCTTCCTACAGTGACAGTCCGAACTATGAACAGGATAGAGAGCAGGCTGCAAAGGTAGCCCAGTGTTTAAAAGACAATGGCTGGGAGCTTGCAAGCCACAGCTGGGGCCATCTGTGGATGGGCGTTTCCTCCGTACCCGGAGAAACCTTCAAGATCAGCGACGAGCGCTTCTATACAGATACGGACAAGTGGGAAGCAGAGGTAGAATCTCTTATCGGGCCAACCGATATCTACATCTATCCCAACGGCAATGATGTGGCAGACTGGCGGCCCTATACAGAGGATAATTACCGTTTTAAATATCTCCATTCCAAGGGCTTCCGGTATTTCTGCAATGTGGACGCAAGCAAGCCCGCCTGGATCCAAAAGGGAAGCGACCATCTGCGGATGGCCAGACGGAATCTGGACGGCTACCGTCTTTACGAGGATATGATCCAGACGGATCCATCCAAAAAACGGCTGTCCGATCTCTTTGACGCTTCTCAGATCTTTGATGCCTCACGGCCCACTCCCGTGACTTGGAGCTATACACAGAATGAAGCGGCCGCAGATGCCTCTGCCCCGGCAGCACCGGAAACAGTTCCATCCGAAAGCGCTGCTTCCCAGTAAACCAGATCTGAACCATCCTGTCTCCTTTCGCGTATACTACATCAAAGACGTACTTAGGTGAAAGGAGATTTTACAAAATGACACCCAAACTGGATGTAAACGGAGTCAGCTTTTCCTACCATACGCTGGAAGGAGAAACGCTGGCTCTTTCTGATATATCATTTTCCCTGTCTCCCGGTGAATTTGCAGCCGTGGTCGGCCCGTCCGGCTGCGGAAAATCCACCCTTCTTTCTCTTCTCTGCGGTTTGTCCAAACCTGATACGGGGCAGATCCTCTTAGACGGCCATCCGCTGCGCCAATCGCCGTCTGATACCGGCTATATGCTCCAAAAGGATCATCTTTTTCCGTGGAGGGATATTTTATCCAATGTATCTCTGGGACTGGAAATCCAGAACCGCCTTACCCCAAAGACAACTGCCCGCTTAAAGGAAATGCTCTCAGCCTACGGCCTTGAAGGCTTTGAACACGCCCGGCCCTCTGAGCTTTCCGGAGGAATGCGCCAGCGGGCCGCTCTGATCCGTACTCTGGCGCTGGAACCGGATCTTCTTCTTTTAGATGAGCCATTTTCTGCTCTGGATTACCAGACACGGCTTTCTGTATGTGACGATATCAGTTCTATCTTACGGAGCACTAAAAAAACAGCCGTTCTTGTGACCCACGATCTTTCAGAAGCCATCAGCATCGCAGACCGGATCATCATACTCACACCCCGGCCCGGACGGATCAAAAAAATCCTTCCCATCCATTTCCCGGCTGACTGTGCAACACCTTTAAAAAGACGTAACTGTCCTGAATTTTCCGGATATTTCAACGCTGTATGGAAGGAGCTGAAAACAGATGAATAATCCCTTACTCTCCCCCTCGTTAGCCCAGCAGGAATACCTGGCCGACCAGCTGCGCCGACGGAGTATGATCCGTATCTGGCGCATCCTTCTTCTGATTCTGATTCTGTCTTTATGGGAGCTGTCAGCCGGCTTAGGTCTCATCGACCGGTTTATTTTCAGCAGTCCAAGCCTGATCTTCAAATGCCTGATTTCTATGACTGCCGACAGAACCATCTTTCTCCACACAGGCGTTACCCTCATGGAGACGCTTATAAGCTTTGCTGTCTGTACCGCAGCCGGTCTGGTCTGTGCCCTTCTTCTCTGGACCAGTCCCTCTGCTGCCAGCGTTTTAGAGCCATTCTTAGTTCTTTTAAACAGTCTGCCCAAATCCGCTTTGGCTCCGCTTTTAATCGTATGGCTGGGAAATAATACCACCACCATTGTCACAGCGGCCGTTTCCGTGGCTCTCTTTGGCTCGATCCTTACTCTGTACAATGGTTTCTGTCAGACCGATGAAGACAAAATACGCCTGATCCGTTCCCTTGGAGGAACCAGAACAGACGTACTCCTTAAGGTTCTTCTGCCAGGCTCCCTCCCCATGGTGATCAATAACATGAAGGTCAATATCGGCCTGTGCCTGGTCGGCGTCATCATTGGTGAATTTCTCTCCGCACGGGCAGGACTGGGATATCTGATCACCTACTCCGCCCAGACCTTTACCATGACGGTGCTTATGACCTCCATCATGATTCTGTGCCTGCTGTCCTGGCTTTTATATCAGGCCATTGCCTGTGTGGAAAAGAAGCTGACACGATAAAATGCAAAATGCAAAAACTCAAAAACCGGTCTGCTTGCACTCCCATTTCTCCTATGATATGATGAAACCATCTGATTAAAGCAGAGCATTTCCGCCGATAAAGCCCGCAAAAAGGAGAAATCAATGGACCTGATCAACCAGTTTATTGACAACTACAAAAAGAAATTTAACTACTATGAATCTGTAGGCCGTCTTGCAGCCGGTCAGCTGGAGGCTGTGCTGCGCTCCTCCGGTATCCGGGCCATGGTTACCTACCGGGCCAAAAATCCGGGACGCTTAAAAAGCAAGGTTCTCCACCGCAATGCCAAGCGCCCGGTTCCTTACCGGAATATAAAGGAAATCTATGAGGACATCGCCGATCTCTGCGGTGTCCGGGTTTCCCTCTATTTCCCCGGAGACCGCCTTCAGGCAGACCAGCTGATCCGGGATCAGTTCCACATTCTGGAAAGCAAGCAGTTCCCGGAGCAGTCAAAGCCTCCTACTTATCATAAGCGTTTTTCCGGCTACTGGGCCAACCACTACCGTGTCTATCTGAGAGAAGAATTGGTACAACCCTCAGAAAAACGCTACTGCCGGGCCAGAATCGAAATTCAGGTAGCGTCCGTCCTGATGCACGCCTGGTCTGAGGTAGAACATGACTTAATCTACAAACCCCTTCAGGGTACGCTTTCCAAAGAAGAGCTTGCCATCCTAGACGAGTTAAACGGTCTTGTCCTTGCAGGAGAAATCGCCCTGGAGCGCCTGCAGGCTGCAGGAAATGAACGGATCCGCAGCAAAAATGCTGTTTTTAACAACCAATACGAGCTGGCTTCCTATCTTTACAATTACCTCAGCAACAATTTCCGCCCGGAGGATATCGAACTGCGGATGGGAAATATTGAGCTGCTCTTCCGGCTTTTGTCCAGCCTGAAGCTGCTGGACGTAAAGTACATGGGCCCTATTTTAAAGGCAGTTAAATTTGAAAAGGACAAACGGAACATTTCTCAGCAGATTATTGACCAGATCATCAGCGGAAATGAAAAGCGGTATCTGGCCTACCAGTCCTTAAAGGCAGCCGGCTCTAAAGAGGATGAGGAACGTCTGAAAGCCATCAGCGCCTTTTTCAGTCAATGGGTTCCCCTGGAAGCGCTTTTAAACCGCACCACCAAGCGCAGCTCCCGTTCCTTAAGCGTCTTTAATATCAACGCCCTGAAACGGACCGGGCTTTTTGACAAAGACAGCCTGAATCAGATTGCATTTCTTAGAAAAATGCGCAATACCCTGATCCATGATATTGAGGTTCCGGAAATCTCCTGCATACGGGAGCTGGCCGAACAGGCCCGGGCTCTGAATGAAACTCTTTTAAAACTCCTTGAGCCGGAAAAGGACGAGGCAGACTAAAGGTTATTATCCCAAAAGCTCCCGGATCATTTTTCCGTCAAATACCACCTTTCCAAGATGATCCACCTCGATCTGATACAGGGCATTGGCAGCGATATGCTCCGCAGCCTGCTCCAGATCACGGATTCCGCTCGTATCTGAATAAAGCTCCACTACGGTATCAAGAGCCTCTTCGGTCAGGATACACTCCTCTTTGCGCAGGCTCATGCGGCGCAGGATCTTTGGCAGAGCAAATTTTGAGAAAATGATCTTTTTTTCTTCCAATGTATAGTCCGGAATATCGATCACCGCAAAACGGGACATTAATGGTGCGCTGATCTGCTCCTTATTGTTAGCTGTGGCAATGGGATATACGCCTGAGGTAGGCACCATACATTCCATGTAGTTATCCGTAAAGCCCAGATTGTCAAGCAGGGTTAAAAGCACATCTGCCGGATTTCCATTTCCTTTTCCGGAAGCCGCTTTGTCCAGTTCATTGATGATAAATACAAGATTGGACTCTCCTGCCATGGAAAATGCCTCCATGATAATTCCCGGCTTTGCGTTGGCATAGACTCTGGAGCTTCCTGTCAGCTGCTCCGGGTCATTGATGGAGCTCATATCCAGAGTTGTCCACGGCAGCTTTAAGATTCTTGCCACCGCATAAGCGATCTGGGATTTTCCCGTACCCGCAGGCCCCACCAGCAAAAGGCCGTATGCGGGCAGCGTGTGAGTTCGGTTGATCTGGATAATGGTTTCTATAATCCTCTGCTTTACCCGCTCCATGCCGTAAAGCTCTTCATCTAAAATCCGTCTTGCCTCTACCGGATCAATGGCTTCAAAATAATCATGCTTCCACCGCACGTTCATCATAATAGACAGCGCTCTCTGAGCATGGCGGCGCTCCTCCGGGGATACCTCATGTGACTTTGCCACTGCCAGGTTTCTTCTTGCCCAGAGACGGATGTGATCCGGAAGGGTCTTTCCTGCACAGGTCATAAAATCCGTAATGCTCTGGAGACTGGTAAGCTTCATATCATCTCCTTCTTCAGTTTCCTCTTCCTCCTCTGTCTCAGAAGGCGCACTGCTGGCAAACAGACGCTCAATCATAAACTGCAAAAAGCCGTCCTCTGCTGAAAGCTTGGTTCCTCCCCCAAAGGCTGTTTCACGGATGCGGTAAACGGAATAGCCTTCCTCCCTGTTCTCTCCGGACAGACGCACATTGATATGGTTTTCCCCCAGCCACCGGATCAGGCTTACAAACCGGGCGTCTATTTTTAAAATATTTCCACTGACCGTTTCGCCTCCATCCTTAAACTCAAAAGCAGTTCCCCTTACAGGATTGGTAAAGAGACCGCAGGTGTGATGCTCCCACTGCTGTCCTTTTGTGTCTAATACCAGAATCGGCTGCTCCGGCGCTGCCTGAGGAGCATCCGAATAAAAAATACTGTATGTACACTCTGCTCCCTTTGTATCTTCCGTTTCCGGCGTATGGTTAAAATCAAACACTGGCATAATCAAATTCCCCTTTTTGTACAAAGATCTACGGCCAGGAATCTTTTCCAAAACCGTGCCTTTTTAGTGTAACATGAAATCGCTCCGCCAACAACCGGCGGAGCGATTTTCTTTATACATCCTTTATGCATGTTTCATTTTTTCTATTTTCCAACCGTCTTCCAGATTTCTTTCCTCAGGCTCATACGAAGACTCCCGAGGCGGCATAAGTCCTTCGAAGAAATGATCCAGCCTGTCAAACAGACGGCCGCCTATTTTATACAGTACAGCCAAAGCACCCAGCAGAATAATTTCTTTCATCCTCTTCACATCCCCTTACTTCTGCTTTTTTATTTTATTATACCCTGTGCTGTATAAAAGCGGCATAAGTATCCATAATGCCTGTATTAAGGTTGTATAAATATCCCTTTTTCTTCTATATCGTTTGACATAAAGCAAACTTTACCATTATAATGAAATGCAGTACAAAAGAAAGGGTTAAAGAGGATAATCATGATCGAATTTATTACTTCCGTAAACACAGCTGTAAACAGCTTTATCTGGGGAGTACCGGCCATGATCTGCATCATCGGAGTAGGACTTTTCTTAAGCCTTCGCACCCGTTTTATCCAGATCCGCCGCTTTCCCTATGCCATCCGCACCACTCTGGGCCGCATGTTCAGCAAAAAAGATGCCTCCGAAGGCGCCATTACCCCCTTCCAGGCAGTCTGTACTGCCCTTGCGGCTACTGTGGGTACGGGAAATATCGCCGGTGTAGCCGGAGCTATTGCCATCGGCGGTCCGGGCGCTGTATTCTGGATGTGGATTTCCGCATTTTTAGGAATGTGCACCAAATTTTCCGAGGTTACTCTGGCGGTTCATTTCCGGGAAACTAATCCGGACGGCGATCTGGCCGGAGGTCCCATGTACTATATCAAAAATGGGCTTGGGAAAAAATGGATGTGGCTCGCCTATCTTTTTTCCATTTTCGGTATCCTTACTGTATTCGGAACCGGAAATGCCACTCAGGTCAACACCATCACAACGGCTGTCCGGTCTGCCCTCACAGGCTACGGCATCCTGCCTGACTCTGCTGTCGGTACCTTTAATCTGGCTATGGGCATCCTTCTGGCTTCCTCTGTCGCTCTGGTGCTCCTTGGCGGCATCAAGCGCATCGGAAGTGTAGCGGAAAAGCTGGTTCCTTTCATGGCTCTGCTCTACATTCTTCTGTCTTTTGGCGTGGTATTTTTCCATCTGGAAAATGTTCCCGGCGTATTTTCCTCAATCATCCAGGGAGCATTCTCTCCTTCTGCTGTCACCGGCGGAGTGGTAGGAAGCTTCTTTACCAGTATGAAGCGCGGCGTTTCCAGAGGCATCTTCTCCAATGAGGCCGGACTTGGTACAGGCTCTATTGCCCACGCCTGTGCGGATACAGATGATCCTGTCCATCAGGGTATGTTTGGTATTTTTGAGGTATTTGCAGATACCATTGTGATCTGTACCCTTACTGCTCTGGTAATTCTCTGCAGCGGTATTCCCATAACCTATGGACAGGATGCCGGAGCAGAGCTTACGATCCTGGGATTTACCTCTACCTACGGAAACTGGGTGTCCATTTTTACCGCGATCGCCATGTGCTGCTTTGCCTTCTCCACCATTTTAGGCTGGGGGCTTTACGGCGCAAGATGTGTGGAATTTCTCCTTTCCGCAGCCTTTATAAAGCCCTTTATGGTAATCTACGCTCTGGTATCCATTCCCGGAGCTACTATGGATCTGGGGCTTTTGTGGAGCATTGCCGATACCTTTAACGGCCTTATGTCCATTCCCAACCTGATTGCTGTCTTCCTGCTGTCCGGAACGGTAATTCGGCTGACGCGGGAGTATTTCTCAAAGAATGCATAAACCGTACAGCAACCCATCCGCCAAAAAACATAAAAACGGCAGTACCGTAAGACTTCCTTTCTAGTCCGTCCGGCACTGCCGTTTTTATTTTCATCCTACTGCCCGTTATTTAAAACCTCCACAGCCTTTTTAAGCTGATTGTCATCCTCCGGGCGGATCACTGCCTGCGTTCTTAAGGATTCATCCAAAGGAACCTCCACATCCGGCACAATTCCTTTTTCATGAAGGTCAAAACCGCTCGGCGTATAATAGTGGGCGGTCGTAAGCTTAATGGCAGAACCATCTCCCAGAGGAATGAGATTCTGAACAATTCCCTTTCCGTAGCTGGTAGTTCCTACCACGACTGCTCTTCCATAATCCTTCATCGCACCTGTAAACACCTCCGAAGCGCTTGCAGAATCACCATTTACCAGAATGGCGATAGGAAGATCCACCGCATGGCCATCGGAAGCGGTATAGGTTTCCCCTTCTCCGTTTCGGTCAGCCGTATAAACAATGAGCGATTTTCCCTCTCCCTTCTTAAAATCCATCATATCATCCGGGATCAGATAGTCCACCATGGCTACGGCGCTGTCTAATATACCTCCGGGATTATTCCGCAGATCGATCACCAGCTGCTTCATTCCCTCTGCCGTCAGGTCATCAATGGCTGTTTTAAACTGATCTACTGTAATCAGATCAAATTCGCTCACAGCCACATAACCTGTTGTTTCATCCAGCATCCGGGACTCCACAGTAGGAACCTCTATTTTCTTTCTGGTAAGAGTCAGATCCACATAGGCGTCCTCGTCTGCCCGGTATACGGTAATCTGCACCGGAGTTCCTTCTTCTCCCTTTACATAATTGCTCACGATCACATCCAGGCTTTCCCCTGCTACTAACGTATCTTCTACCTTATAGACCACATCCCCCGGCCGCATCCCTGCCTCCAGAGCCGGAGAGCCGTCAAATACCTTTACCACCGTACAAAGGCCGGTAGTGCGGTTCTGGCTGATCATAGCCCCGATTCCGGAATAGGTGCCGCTGGTGCTTTCCTGCATCAGCTTATAATCCTCTTCGGAATAATATACAGAATAGGGATCATCCAGGCCTGCCATCATACCGCGGTAGATAAAATCCTCTACATTCTGAGCGTCCTCGTCATAAAGAAATACCTGGTCTATGATCTGCTGGATCATCTCCATCTTTGAGGTCACCTGCTCAAAGTCCACTCTCTTTGCAGGCTCCTCCGTAATAGAGGGAGCGCCGGGCTGAGGCTGACGGCTGATCACCCGCCGTCCGAACAGGTAGATTCCCGCAGACATACCTACGATGATCAGCCCCACAAACGCCATGACGAGAGCTCCCGTAAGAACTCCCATCCAGAACCGGTTCTGGCTTCCTGCCGCCTTTCCTCTCTCGCTTTGTCTGTCATATCTTTGATCTTCCACTTTTTGTCTCCTATCTGGCCTTTAAGGGGCCTCTCTGTCCTGTTACACTGTATGCCCCTTTATGGACTTACATAACCGGAAGGATTTACATAGCTTCCGCCGGACCGGACGCCAAAATGCAGATGAGGCCCTGTGGAATATCCTGTCGATCCTACCTTTGCAATAGTCTGTCCCTGTTTTACAGTCTCCCCTTCCTTCACGAGAAGCTGAGAGCAGTGCATATATACAGTAGTAAGCCCGCCGCCATGATCGATCATAATATAATTTCCGGCCGAATAGCTGTATGTAGAGATCACTACCTTGCCATCTGCTGCCGCCACAATAGAGGAACCGGACGGCGCCGGAATGTCAATTCCCTTATGATTGGTAGAAGCTCCCTCGGTCGGTGAGCTCCGATCCCCAAACGCGGATGAAATCCGTCCGCTTGCAGGACAGGGCCATATAAAATTAGTGTTCCCTTTTTTTACCGTACTATCCCCACCGGCAGAAGACTGATTTTTCTTGGCTTCTTCTGCCCTTCTGGCTTCTTCTGCTTTTCTGGCTTCCTCTTCCTTTCTCCGTATCTCCGCCTCCACACGGGCCATATGCTCCTCCTGGGCTTTGATATCCGCATTATACTGGTCAATCTCTCCCTGTGCAGAAGCGATCTTCGTCTCATAGGAAGCCAGCTCTGCCTCCTTGGAAGCCATCAGTGTCTTTACCGAGCTCTGCTTTGCCTTCGTGGAATCCTGAAGGGTAAGAAGCTCCTGATGCTCCGTCTTAAGAGCTTCCTCCTTTAAAGCCACCTCCTGCCTGGTTTTTCTGTACTCCTCCAGCATTTTCCTGTCATAGGAGGTAATCTGGCTGGCATACTCTGCCCGGTTTAAAAGCTCTGCAATGCTCTCTGACTGCATCATGGACTCCAACAGGCCAGTCTGACCATTTTCATACATATACTGGATCCGCAGCTTCATGTCCTCATACTGGCGGTTCTCCGTAATTTTGGCTGTTTCCAGCTCCACTTTCGCTTCCTCTATCTGCTCTTCCTTCTGGGAAATATCTCCCTCCAGCTTTGTAAGCTCCCCTGCCAGGGCGGACAGATTTCGATCCAGCTCCTTTACATAGGCCGCTGTATCTGACTTCTTTCCCTCCAGCTCCTTTAAAGTAGACTCTACCTTTTTCTTTTCCTCCTCCATGGAAGAAACCTTTTTCTTCGCATCCTCTATAGCCTTACTGGTGGCATAGGAGGAAAATACCGTTCCCAAGGTCAAGGCGGCCGCTGCTGCCAAAACCGCTATCTTCTTTTTTCTCATATGCCCTCGTTTATCCTGCCTAAACTCTCAGATGGCGCTGGATCGTCACAAAGCTTACTAAAAGTCCGATTCCGACGCCTAACATTAAAGCTCCCCCTGTCATATAGGGGAATATGGTTCCCAGCGCAAGGGGCTCAACCAGACCTGTGATCATGGAATAATTTTCTTCCAGATACAACATTCCTTTTTCATAGAGAACCCATATGCCCCCAAGAGGCACAAGAGCTCCCAGAAATCCCAGAAGCAGGCCTTCTACCAGAAAGGGCGCCCGTATCATAAAGTTAGTGGCTCCTATATAGCGCATGATCTCATTTTCCCGCCTGCGGAATGCCGCTGCCACAGAAATAGTATTGCTGATCAAAAAAACAGCTACCGCAAGAAGCACGCCGATGATCAGAGCCGAAATCAATCCGATCATCTTTCCAACGCTTGTAAATCCTGCTGCCAGGGTACTGGAATACCGCACCCGGCGCACCCCATCCATGGCCTCCAGGCGGTCTGCAACCGACTCCTGATCGGAAATATCGTTTAAAAAAATCTCAAAGGAAGCAGAATTTGCCAGAGGATTATCGTTTTCAAACCCTTCGGCCAAATCTTCGGCTCCCTCAAAGTACTGAGCCTTAAATGTATCCCAGGCTTCCTCGGCTGAGGTGTACTCTGCCTGACGCACCTCTTTCCAGCCTTTTATTTCTTCTCCCGCTGCCAGAATTTCATCCTCTGTCATCCCCTCATCGAAAAAGACAGAGATTCCCACCGTTTCCTGGGCTGTCCTGGCGCCATGGATCACATTGGCTGCCAGTGAGAAAAAAAGGCAGAATAAAAAAATACATGCAGAAATCGTCGCTATGGATGCCAGCGAAAACAAAATATTTCTGCATATATTAGCAATGCCCTGTTTCAGGCAATACCAGAATGTACTCATTTTTAATCATTATGCCTTTCCGGCAGACCCGTCCGGACGCTTAAGCGCCTCATTTTCTTATCTGGATCCGCCTTCATCCTGAATCACTGCCCCGCGTTCCATGGTAATGACCCGTTTTTTCATCTGCTGCACCATCTCATGGCTGTGTGTCACCACGATCATCGTGGTTCCACGCTGATTGATCTCCTCCAGCAGATGCATAATTTCATGGGCGTTAAAGCTGTCTAAATTGCCTGTAGGCTCATCTGCCAGAAGAACCTCCGGCCGGTTGATCAATGCCCTTGCAATGGCCACGCGCTGCTGCTCTCCTCCGGAAAGCTGAGCCGGATATGCCTTGTATTTGGCAGAAAGCCCCACAAGACGCAGCATCTCGGGCACGGTGTCACGGATCACCCTTCCCGGCACGCCGATGACTCTCTGAGCAAATGCAACGTTTTCAAAGACAGTAAGGTCTTTCAGGAGACGGAAATCCTGAAAGACCACACCTAATTTTCTCCGGTATTTCGGAACATATCTTCGGGGCATCTTCCCCAGATCCATATCATTGACCACAATCCGCCCGGAAGTAGGCTCAAGCTCCTTTAAAAGGAGCTTTAAAAGCGTACTCTTTCCGGAGCCGCTTCGTCCTACGATAAAGGCAAATTCTCCGTCATCTATGGTCAGGCTCAGATCCTTCACAGCCCGGTTTCCCTCGCTGTAGACCTTGTTCACATGACTGAGTTCTATCATTTCCCCGACCTCATTTTAATAATCCAGGCTTTCCATATACTTCATGTATTTGGCTACCATAAGCGCGATCTTAAAGGTAATGGCATCCTCAAATACGCGAAGATCCAGTCCGGTGCTCTTCTGCAGCTTATCCAGACGGTAAACCAGGGTATTTCTGTGGATATACAGCTGTCTGGAAGTCTCGGATACGTTCAGGCTGTTCTCAAAGAACTTGTTGATCGTAGCCAGGGTCTCCTCGTCAAACTCATCCGGTGACTTGCCGTCAAATACCTCGCGGATAAACATCTTGCACAGCGGGATGGGAAGCTGATAGATCAGACGGCCGATACCCAGATTGCTGTAAGCGATTACATTTTTGTTTGCATAGAAGATGCGGCCTACATCAAGGGCCATCTTGGCCTCCTTGTAGGAACGTGACACTTCCTTAATATCATTGATTACCGTACCATAGGATACGCGAACCTTTGTCATAGCCTCCGTATTCATCATATCCAAAATTGTGTTGGCAGTCTTGTCCAGCTCTCCGTAAGACTCTCCCTGACGAACCTCTTTTACAAGGATAATATTCTTCTCATCCACTGCTGTAATGAAGTCCTTTGTCTTGGATGCAAAAAGGCTGCGCACGGTCTCAAGAGCATTTACATCCTTTTCATTGTGTGTTTCAATGATAAATACCACGCGCTTCACATCTGTTTCAATATGAAGCTTCTTGGCACGGTTATAGATATCTACTAACAGCAGATTGTCAAGGAGCAGGTTCTTGATAAAGTTGTCCTTATCAAAGCGCTCCTTATAGGCCACCAGAAGGTTCTGGATCTGGAATGCAGCCAGCTTTCCTACCATATATACATCATCGCTGGCTCCCTTTGCAAGCAGGATATACTCAAGCTGATGCTCGTCAAATACCTTAAAGAACTGGTATCCCTGGATCACCTGGCTGTCTGCCGGAGAATCCACAAATACCAGGATCGAACTTTCTGACTCTTCCGCGTCTGTAAAGGTGGATGCCAGCACCTTTCCTTCTGTGTCGCAAATACCTAAATCAATTCTTGTGATTGCTTTTAATCCATCCAGTGTAGTCTGGAGTATCTGATTTGAAATCATTCCATACTCTCCTTTTTGACGTATTTCAAAAGTTTCCACTTTCTCTATTTTCATATTTTAATGCAAAATTACAAAAAAAGCAAGAGAGTTGTCACCTCTCCTGCCTTTTTTTACAATCAGATTTTTTCATTTATGAAATCTGCTGCCCTATTAGTTGATGATTACCTTCTCTGTTTCCTTATCGAAGATATGTACCTTATCCAGATCCATAGCAACCTTGATGGAATCGCCAGGTCTTGCAGTTGTACGAGGATTTACCTTTGCAGTAAAGTTAGCATCATCGATATCGAAGTACAGAAGAACCTCAGAACCTAACATCTCGTATACACGGATCTCAGCCTGGAAAATGCTCTTTGGATTTGCCTCAAGGAATGCTTCCTCATCATGCAGATCCTCTGGACGGATACCCAGAGTAACGGTCTTTCCAATGTAGCCGCCCTCTTCTAAGCCCTTGCCCTTTGCAGCAGGAAGCGCTACTGTGTGACCGCCGAAGGATAAGGTAATGTCAGAACCAGCCTTTGCAACCTGAGCATCGATCATGTTCATCTGAGGAGCGCCGATGAAGCCTGCAACGAACTTGTTGCATGGTCTGTCATACAGATTCTGAGGGCTGTCTACCTGCTGTACCACGCCGTCCTTCATAACAACGATTCTGGTACCCAGTGTCATAGCCTCGGTCTGGTCATGTGTAACGTAGATAATCGTTGTTTCCAGTCTCTGATGCAGCTTGGAAATCTCAACACGCATCTGTCCTCTTAACTTTGCATCCAGGTTGGACAGAGGCTCATCCATCAGGAATACCTTAGGACTGCGGACAATCGCACGACCCATAGCAACTCGCTGTCTCTGACCGCCGGACAGAGCCTTTGGCTTACGGTCTAACAGATGCTCCAGATCCAGGATCTTGGCTGCATCATGAACCTTCTTATCGATCTCATCCTTTGGAGTCTTTCTTAACTTCAGGCCGAATGCCATGTTGTCATATACGGACATATGAGGATACAGAGCGTAGTTCTGGAACACCATCGCGATATCTCTGTCCTTTGGCTCAACGTCATTTACCAGCTTGCCGTCGATGTACAGCTCACCAGAGGAAATATCCTCCAGACCTGCGATCATACGAAGGGTAGTGGACTTACCGCAGCCGGACGGACCTACGAAGATGATAAATTCCTTATCTGCAATCTCAAGGTTAAAGTCCTTAACAGCAACGAAACCGTTGGGGTACTTCTTGGTAACATTTCTAAGGGATAAGCTTGCCATATTATAATTTCCTCCTGAATTGGGTTTTTGTAAACTCATTTGCGACTTGCCTATATCATACATGAAAGTCCCTTTTTAATCCATATTGTAAATCCACAAAGTTCAATTTTGTGTTTTAGCTAAATTGTATATCGAATAAAAAAAATATCCAATCTGTCAACACATTCCAATATTTTCTGAAAAAATTTTGTTTATTATGTTATCCTGTCTTCCTTCTCGATAAACCCTTCCCCGAAAACTTCACGAGCGTCGCTGACAACAAAAAACGCATGCGGATCAAACTCACGCACAATTGACTTGATTTTTACAATTTCCTTGGGAGAAACCACGCAAAACAGCAGGTTTTTCTCTTCTTTTGAATACATACCCACTGCTTTTATGCTGGTAACTCCTCTTCCCAGGCGTTCCATCACCGCTTCCGCAATCTCTTTGTCCTGTTTTGAAATGATCCAGGCCTCTTTTGAAAACTTCATTCCTTCGATCAGGCGATCCGTAACTCTGGATACGCAGACAATGGCGATCATCGCATATAAAGAAGGCCTGATCCCGAACACAAGAGCGCCGGCTGCTACAATACCTCCGTCCAAAACCTGCATGATCTGTGCCGATGAATAGTGGCGCAGCCTTCCCCGGATCAGCACGGCCAGCATATCCGTTCCGCCTGTGGTACAGCCTCCAAGGAATACAAGCCCTGTCCCCACGCCGCTGAGAACACCGCCAAAAAGAGCCGATAAAATCATATCTTCCTTCACAAGTCCCATCTCCGGAAGCACATACAAAGCCGCAGACAGCATGGCCGTGGAGTACAAAGTGCGTCCGATAAACTGCCAGCCCATCATACGAAAGGCAGCCAAAAACAGTGGGATATTCAAAACCGTATTAGTCAGCCACAGAGGAACCTGCCAGAGTTCTTTTAAAATAATGGCCGCGCCCGAAACGCCTCCGGTTACCATGCTCACAGGATCAAAAATATTTTTAATAGCAAACGCGATAAGGATCGTTCCTACGGTAATTGCAAGATAATCCCGGATCTGCTGTTTCTTTTCTGTCATAACCAAACCTCCTTCTGTCCGGACTTTCTGTAAAAAAAGAGCAGCCCTTTTAGAACTGCCCTGTAATCTCCACCCTGTGATCGTTTGATCCTGGTATCCTGTAAACACACATCAATCAGATCCGGCGGATGGTCTTTTCTGTAATCTCTATCTTTCCTTCCTTTAAAAGGCGGCCCACGGCACGCTTAAAGGCATTTTTACTCATGTTAAACTCCCTGAGAATCGTTTCAGGACGCGCCTTGTCATTAAAAGGGAGAACTCCGTCAAATTCGTCAATGACCTTTAAAACCTGCTCTGCATCTGCTCCCATCTGGACATAGGCTCTTTCCCTTACGCACAGATCCAGTTTGCCGTCCTCACGAACCCTCATGACTCTGGCTTTTATCTGATCGCCTTCTCTGAAACGGCCGTACATCTCTATTTTGGGGATCAAACCATAATACCGGTTGTCCACTGCTACAAAGGCTCCGATCTGTTCGTTGATCTCATAGATCGTACCTTCCACCCAATCCTCTGCCTTATAAGGAGACTGATTGCTCATATGGGAATATACCTTCATGGTAGCTGCCAGACGGCTGCTCTTGTCCACATAAAGGCAGACCAGGCATTTTTCTCCCCGACGCACCGGATGGCTCTGCTCTTTAAAGGGAAGAAGCAGATCCTTTTCCAGTCCCATATCCAAAAATGCTCCTATCTTTCCTACATCCTTTACCTCCAAAATGGCACATTCCCCCACCTGAAGCTTCGGTCTGGCTGTGGTAGAGATCAAGCGATCCGAGGAATCCTTGTATACAAAAACCTCCACCTTATCTCCGATCTGCGCTCCCTGGGGAACCTGTTTCTTCGGAAGAAGGACTGCTGCCTCATCTCCTGCTTTTTCGCTTAAGTATACGCCGAATTCCTTTGTCCTGACGATCTCAAGCTCCTGTACTTTTCCTAATTCTATCATATGTCTGCTCCTCTTTTACTGTCCCGGCTGCTCCTGTCCTCCAAGCCATACCGCTGCATAAAGCTCTCCCGTTTCATTTACAAGGGCCACAGTCCACTGGCCCTGGCCTGCCGGCGTGATTCTGGGAATCACCGTATCGCCCAGACGAGCTGCCTTTTTATAGTCTGCCCGGATTTCACGGATCTTAAGCCCCACAGGGATGGCATCCTTTGCAATCTCCACATACTGGGAATTATTTACATGATGATTGGTGTCAAGATGATGACGGCCGATCACTACAGCTGCTGCTGTTTCGTATTTCTCCGGAATGAGAATCTTTCTGGGTGCTTCTCCCAGATCCTGAGACGGCTGCGGTATTCCGTAAGGAAGGATATCTTCTGGCTGGATACGCACCGGCATATTTTTTTCTGTATCATAGAAAAACCAGAGAGAATTTGCCCGGACCAGAGGATTATTTTCCTGATCCAGCAGCACAAAATCACGATACCCGTAAAACCCTTTGCTGCCGCAGTGCCAGGTTCCCGCAGTAATCTCCTCCCCCAGCTTCGGATAACGGTCAATCACGATCCGCCAGCCTGAAAGAAGCCATGCGCGATGATGCTCCTTCAGATAGCTTATTCCCATTCTGCCATCCTCTGACTGAAAGGTACTGCAATCCTGCATATAATTGATAATTCCCGGTACGCTCAGCCGTCCTGTTTCATCTGTTTCGCTGTACCGGATCCTGCTCTTAAACTGATACATAGCTGCCTCTCTCTGCTTTGGGCCCTCAGGCCAAATCTCCTATTCTGTAAGTATATCATACTTTCAGGCAAAACAAAAGCCTCCAAATGCATCTGCATCTAAAGGCTTTTCAACTGGGCTACAAGGATTCGAACCTTGAAAATGACGGAGTCAGAGTCCGTTGCCTTA
>ENA-UONU01000951-UONU01000951.1-human-gut-metagenome-genome-assembly--contig:-CS51-NODE-951-length-24819-cov-5.438903_pt1 | contig 24819 bp, 21 predicted proteins | sample MGYA00242462_ERZ724009 | MGnify/ENA metagenome assembly ERZ724009 | reverse complement strand
AGGCAAAAGAATATCTTTTAAAATCTGTTGAAGAAGATGTAAAACATGACACAGCAAAGCTGATTAAGGAACTTGAAAACAAGGCAAAGGAAGAAGCTGACAAGAAAGCGCGTGACCTGGTAGTTACTGCGATCCAGCGGTGTGCAGCAGATCATGTAGCTGAGACTACGGTTTCCGTGGTGCAGCTTCCCAACGATGAGATGAAGGGCCGTATCATTGGACGAGAAGGCCGTAACATCCGTACTTTGGAGACTCTCACCGGTGTAGAGCTGATCATCGACGATACCCCGGAGGCGGTGGTATTGTCTGGTTTTGATCCGATCCGAAGAGAGGTAGCCAGAATCGCTTTGGAGCGTTTGATCGTGGACGGGCGGATCCATCCGGCCAGGATTGAAGAAATGGTGGAAAAAGCACGCAAGGAAGTGGAGAATAACATGAGAGAGGAAGGCGAAGCAGCCTGCCTTGAAGTTGGGATCCATGGAATCCACCCGGAATTAGTTAAGTTACTTGGTAAGATGAAGTTCAGGACCAGCTATGGACAGAATGCCTTAAAGCATTCGATCGAGGTAGCGCAGTTGTCCGGACTTTTGGCATCCGAGCTGGGCGTGGATGTCCGTTTGGCAAAACGCGCCGGTTTATTACATGACATTGGTAAATCCGTTGACCATGATATGGAAGGCACTCATGTTCAGTTGGGATCAGATCTTTGTAAGAAATACAAAGAATCTGCCACCGTGCTGAACGCAGTGGAATCCCATCATGGCGATGTTGAACCCACAAGCCTCATCTCCTGCATCGTGCAGGCGGCTGATACTATATCGGCTGCGAGACCTGGTGCAAGACGTGAGACTCTGGAGACATATACAAACAGATTAAAACAGTTAGAAGATATTACCAATTCCTTTAAGGGAGTGGATAAATCTTTTGCCATTCAGGCAGGACGTGAGGTCCGCATTATGGTAGTTCCTGAACAGGTCAGCGATGATGATATGATCCTGTTAGCGAGGGACGTTTCCAAACGGATCGAGGATGAGCTGGAGTATCCGGGTCAGATCAAGGTTAATGTGATCCGGGAATCAAGGGTTACGGACTACGCAAAATAGCACAGATAAATACCCCAATGCGCGTGAATGGTTTCATGCGGCGTTGGGGTGTTTTTTATACAAAATCGTAAGGAAACTCAAAGAAAATCCTTATTGACACTTGCATGAAAACTGGATAAAGTAAGGGTAGAAAGACGGTATCAGAGAGAATGAGATCATCACAAAAATGAGGCCGCTGCAGGAGATGGAACCGTTATAAAAGATGGATCCGCTTCAAAATGTGAAGTGCAGCAAAAGAGGGAGGTATGATATGGGAGCTAAAGGGAGAGCAGGGATCCTGTTTGCAGCAGGGATCCTTACGGTGACACTGGCATTTCCAGCCTATGGTGCGAAGCAAAAGCCGATCAAATCGATTGATCTGGAGATCCGGGCTGAGATCCAGGCAGATACGGATTTTGGGGATGAAACCATTGAGATTGAGACGGACAGCAGCAAATATTCGGTTGACGGATATGACATCCTCAATGATGATTTTGAATGGCGGGAGGACAGCGTCCCGCGTATTCAGATTACCCTTACTGCGAATGATGACTATTATTTTCAGTCTCTGCCCAAAGACAAGGTAAGCCTGAAGGGAGGCGCTGAGTTCATCAGCGCAAAGAGAGAAAATTCCAGTTCCACTCTTTTGATAGAGGTAGAGCTGCAGGGACTTAATACAATCCTGAGTGACCTTCAGGAGGTGACATTGTCCGATGAAGGGATGGCATCCTGGAAGACGATCCCGGGAGCGGGAAGCTATGAGGCCCGTATCTATAGAGATGGAAAGGCCATCGGCGCGGTGCTGACCTCTGAGACGGGAAGCGTCAATTGCCGTGAACGTATGCAGAAGGGAAATGCTTCTTATACGGTAAAGGTCAGGCCGGTAAGCCGTTTTGATGACGGCGGAAAGGGAAATTGGGTGGAATCCCCTTCTGTGTATATCACAGAGGAAAGAGCTTCCTCGTTCCGGAATAATCCACAGGCAGCAGTAGGGGAATGGGTTTTCAGCCAGGAGGCTGGAAAGTGGTGGTATTCCAAGGATGACGGGACCTACCCGGTCAACAGCTGGTTTGAGGTAGGGGATAAATGGTACTTTTTTGATCAGGAAGGCTATATGTCTGTAGGATGGATCCTCTGGGAGGGCAAAGAGTATTATTGCGCGGAGGATGGACATATGCTGTCAGACTGCCTGACGCCGGATTCCTATTGGGTAGGAGCTGACGGGGCAAAGATCGCCCAGTAACCGGAATCTTCGTATAGCTGAACTTATTGCTAAAAAGGCTGTGGGAGCGCTCTTTGCTTCCGCAGCTATTTTTAAGGACAGCTATTTGAATTGAAAGGTTTGCTGGAAAATACGGAAACGCAAGACTATAAAACGGAGATGATAAGCCATGAAGGAGAGCGAATGGAGAGAAGAGCTTCTCCGTCATATTGACGTGGAAGCTTCTTATAAGCTGGCAAAGAAAATGGAAGTTTACCGGACGAATCCAGTCCTTGGATACAGGACAGCGGGATCTTCAGCGGAATTTGATACAGGAGAGATGCTGGCGCAGGAGATGGAGGCCATAGGGCTGTCCGATGTGCATAAGGACAAGATCAAAGTGGACAGCTGGGAGTTTGAGAGAGCCGTCATGACGTTTCGTGACAGCGCTGGAAGAGTCCATACCTTCCAGCTGGGAGCATACCAGACTGATTTCCATACCCATGGGCCAAAGGAGTTTGACCTGATCTACCTTGGAAGGGGAACTGCCGAATCTTACCAGGGAACAGATGTGACCGGGAAGCTGGTGCTTATTGATATTAACCAGAGAGACGAATGGTGGATCAATTTCCCTGTATACCAGGCTCATTTAAAAGGAGCGGCTGCTTTGATCGCAGTGCAGGATCAGGGATATGGGGAGATCCATGATACAGCTTTAAATGCCCAGGATATTGCAGGGCCTTTGGATGCACCGGCCTTTTCTATGTCCCAGGCAGACGCGGCTGTGATCCGATCTTCCATGGGCCCCGATCTTCAGGTTCCGGTGGTCTTTGATGCGGAAACAACGGTTGAGATGGGGAAAGAGACATACAATGTGATCGGAAGCATCCCGGGGGAGGAGGAAGGGAGGATCCTTTTGTCCGCCCACTATGATTCCTATTTCAGCGGTTTTCAGGATGACAATGCAGCGGTCGCTATGATGCTTGGCATTGCCAGGGCATTTTTAAAGGCCGGATACAGGCCGCGGAAAACGCTGACCTTCTGCGCCTTGGCTGCGGAGGAATGGGGGGTGGTCAACTCAAAATATGACTGGTCCACCGGCGCCTATGAACAGGTATTTACAGCCCGCCCGGAGTGGCAGGGCCAGGTGATTGCGGATCTGAATTTTGAACTTCCGGCTCATGCCCATGGCAAAAAGGATGGGATCCGTTCTGTTTATGAGTATGTAGATTTTCTGGAAGGTTTTCTGGAAACGATGAGGGATCATCCCAATCCTTATCCGGAGGGCGTGGAGGTTTTAAGTCCTATTCAGACATGGTCCGATGATTTTTCCATGGCGATCGCAGGAATCCCTTCTATGGTAAATGATTTCAGCGGCGGAGCATTTATGGAAACCCACTATCACTCTCAGTTTGATAACGAAAATTTTTATCAGGAACCAGTATACCGTTTTCACCATGAGATGTATGCATGGCTGCTGCTGGCATTTGACCGGACTGCTTTGGCTCCCATGGATTTTTCACGTCTGTTTGCTGCAGTGGAGGAAAGTGTGGACAGCGGGACATGCATTCGCTCCGGCGCTGACCAGGAGGGATTGATTGGGGAGTTGAGAGAAGGACAAAAAACAGGGAGCGGCCTCCGCCAGTGCATCAGGAAGATCAACCAATATTACGGAGAACTTCTGGATTCTGGAAGGGAAGCAGAGGCAGGAAGGTTAGCTCATGATCTGTTTGGGCTTAACAGGGAGCTTCTTTACATATTCCGAAAAGAGCAGGATTATTTTGTACGGCTTAACTGGCACGACGAGGTTCTGTTTCCCCATCAGGCAGTCCAGGAAAATCTGAGAGCCCTTGACCGGGCACTGATGTGCCTGAAGGAACAGAATGTGCAGGGGGCGTTGGAGGCTGTTTATACCATTGACAATAACCGGTACGCTTTCCTGTTTGAACGTGAGGTTTACCAATATTTTACAGAATATGTGCTGGATCAGCCGGCAGACCGTTTAAAGTGGGGAGCTGGCAGGATCGTTCACCATCAGAATTTGTTTGACCTGGTATGGGATCTGAAAGCAAAGGCCAAGGAAGGGAAGGAAAACACCAGGGAGGAACAGGAACGCCTGGAAAGGGCCAGAGAGGAACAGCTTGCCTGCTATGAGGACGATATACGGTATATGCTGGCTTCCAGCCGGAAAATACGCCTGGCGGCAGAAGCGGCGCGAAAGAAGGTTATGGATTTCATGAGCCTGTAAGGCAGGTACGTTTAGATCACGCAAAGGAGTAGAGAAACATGGAGAGCCAGCAATTATACCGAGTACAGAAGGAGGATCTTCCCAGATTGGCGCAGCTTCTGACGGTTTGTTTTGGAGAGGATCCCCTGTACTGCAAGCTGATCCCTGATCAAGAGATAAGGGAGCGTCTGCTTCCTGAGCTGTTTTCCTGTGATCTCACAGAGTTTTATGAAACATGTGAGATTTATGGAGACAGCCCGGAAATGAATGCAGTTCTGGTAGTGTCTGACGAGTCGGAGCCATATAATCCTTTTACTTTTTATCTCGCAGAAGCATGGGCTTCCCTGCGGACCGATGAGTACCTTATCAAAGAGGATCCCAGCTTTAAGACACTTTGGAATTTTGTTATGGGGCGGGATTATCTCAATTCCAGATGGACGGATCAGCTTCATCAGACAGAGCGTCTTCACATCATCTACCTGGCAGTGCGGCCGGATATGCAGCATCACGGCCTGGCAGCCCTTCTTATGGATGAGGTGATCCGGTACGCCCAAAAGCATAAGCTGATGATTTCTCTGGAAACCCACAATCCGGATAATGTGCCCATGTATCAGCATTTTGGATTCAAAGTATTTGGAGTTTTGGAAAAGCATTTTGATCTGAAACAATACTGTCTCATTCGGGAGGCTTAACGCCTCCCTTTTTCTATAACTTTTGCTCATAGCAATAATTCCAAACTTGTATATTTCCAAAAGGTGAAATTCCGGATGAAAGGTTGAAATAGGATTTCAAATGATATATGATGGAAAGAAATCACAATGCTTAGGGAAGATATAACTAAAAAGAATGGAATGAGAGGTAGATACGTCTATGAATTATAATATAGCAGTAATTCCGGGAGACGGGATCGGGCCGGAGATCATCCGGGAGGCAAGAAAAGTATTGGATCAGGTAGGGAAGGTATACGGCCATACCTTTCATTATACAGAGATCCTCATGGGCGGCTGTTCCATTGACGCTTACGGTGTTCCTCTTACAGAGGAGGCGCTCCAGACAGCAAAAGAAAGCGACGCCGTGCTGTTGGGAGCAGTAGGGGGGAATGTGGGAAATTCCCGTTGGTATGATGTGGCCCCGAATCTGAGGCCGGAGGCAGGACTTTTGGCTATCCGCAAGGGACTGGGACTGTTTGCGAATATGAGGCCAGCTTACCTTTATAAAGAATTAAAGGATGCCTGTCCTCTGAAAAAGGAGATCATTGGAGACGGGTTTGATATGGTCATTATGCGCGAGCTGACCGGAGGCCTGTATTTTGGAGACCGGTATACAAAAGAGGTGGACGGTGTGATGACTGCAGTGGATACCTTGACTTATACTGAAAAAGAGATCCGCAGGATTGCTGTAAAAGCCTTTGATATTGCAATGAAGCGCAGAAAAAAGGTTACAAGTGTGGATAAGGCAAATGTGCTGGATTCTTCCAGATTATGGAGAAATGTAGTGGAGGATGTGGCAAAGGATTATCCTCAAGTGGAGCTGAACCATATGCTGGTAGACAATTGTGCCATGCAGTTGGTTATGGATCCGGGCCAGTTCGATGTGATCCTGACGGAAAATATGTTTGGAGATATTCTTTCCGATGAGGCCAGCATGATCACCGGTTCAATCGGAATGCTTTCCTCGGCCAGCTTAAATGAGAGCAAGCGGGGTCTATATGAGCCAAGCCATGGTTCCGCCCCGGATATCGCAGGACAGGATCTGGCAAACCCCATTGCAACCATTCTCTCTGCGGCCATGATGCTGCGCTATTCCTTTGACCTGGATAAGGAAGCAGAAGCGGTGGAGGCGGCCGTTCAGGAGGTACTGACAGAGGGATTTCGCACTGGGGACATCTTCTCTCAGGGCTGTGAGAGGGTAGGAACCTCCTGTATGGGTGATCTGATCGCACAGAGAATCCGGTAAATCAGGCAGCCGTAAGAGGCTTTTGTTCCATATTTGGAAGAAATAAGACGTATGGCAGAGGGAAAGGGGCCTTCCCCCTCTGAAAAGGTGGGAGCCCGTGGAAAGGAGAGACATCAGGATGAAAAGTGATGCAGTAAAAACAGGTATGCAGCAGGCGCCTCACAGGTCCCTGTTCAATGCACTTGGTATGACAGAAGAAGAAATGAAGAAGCCGTTAGTGGGCATTGTGAGTTCTTATAATGAGATTGTCCCAGGCCACATGAATTTGGATAAAATTGTAAATGCAGTAAAGCTGGGAGTGGCTATGGCAGGAGGAACTCCTGTGGTATTTCCGGCAATCGCAGTCTGCGATGGGATCGCCATGGGACATATTGGAATGAAATATTCCCTTGTTACCAGAGATCTGATTGCTGATTCCACGGAGTGTATGGCTCTGGCTCACCAGTTTGACGCATTGGTTATGGTTCCAAACTGTGATAAGAATGTGCCGGGACTTCTCATGGCGGCTGCCAGGATCAATGTTCCCACTGTGTTTGTCAGCGGAGGCCCTATGCTGGCTGGCCATGTAAAGGGACATAAGACAAGCCTTTCCAGTATGTTTGAGGCCGTGGGGGCTTATGCGGCAGGCAATATGACCTTGGAAGATGTACAGGAATTTGAGGCAAAAGCGTGTCCTACCTGTGGTTCCTGTTCCGGTATGTATACAGCCAACAGTATGAACTGCCTCACCGAGGTTCTGGGAATGGGATTAAAGGGAAATGGGACGATCCCGGCTGTATATTCCGAGAGGATCAAGCTGGCAAAGCATGCCGGTATGCAGGTTATGGAGATGTACCGCAAGGACATCCGTCCAAGGGATATTATGACAAAAGAGGCGTTTTTAAATGCCCTCACGATGGATATGGCCCTGGGATGTTCCACCAACAGTATGCTTCATCTGCCAGCCATCGCTCATGAGGCAGGGGTGGACTTAAATGTAGATATTGCAAATGAGATCAGTGCCAGGACGCCAAACCTCTGTCATCTGGCTCCGGCGGGCCCTACCTATATGGAAGACCTTAATGAGGCCGGAGGGATCTATGCGGTTATGAATGAGATCAGCAAAAAGGGACTTCTGAATCTGGACTGCATGACCGTTACAGGAAAGACAGTGGGAGAGAATATTAAGGGCTGTGTAAACCGCAATCCTGAAGTGATCCGTCCTGTGGAAAATCCTTACAGCCAGACGGGGGGCATCGCTATTTTGAGGGGCAATCTGGCTCCCGATTCCGCCGTGGTTAAGCGTTCTGCTGTGGCTCCTGAAATGCTGAAGCATGAAGGCCCTGCCAGAGTCTTTGACTGTGAGGAGGATGCCATTGCTGCCATCAAGGGAGGAAAGATTGTGGCAGGAGATGTAGTTGTGATCCGTTACGAGGGGCCAAAGGGAGGCCCGGGAATGCGGGAGATGCTTAATCCCACCTCCGCCATCGCAGGTATGGGACTGGGATCTACAGTGGCCCTGATCACCGACGGACGTTTCTCCGGCGCTTCCAGAGGCGCCTCCATCGGCCATGCTTCCCCGGAGGCAGCGGTAGGAGGCCCCATCGCCCTGGTGGAGGAAGGGGACCGGATTTCCATTGACATTGACAATCACGCTTTAAACCTGCTGGTATCTGATGAGGAACTGGCAGCGAGAAAAGCAAAATGGCAGCCAAGAGAGCCGAAGGTAACCAGCGGTTATTTGGCCCGATATGCGTCTTTAGTGACCTCCGCCGACAAGGGAGCTGTGCTTCAGGTAAAATAATGGTAACGGCTCAGCCAGGTAACGATCCGGCTGAACGGTTACAATTAATTTGAGGATCGGGACGTAAAAAAGGAGAAAAGGAGTGCAGAATCTATGAGCAGATTGACGGGGGCTGAAATTGTAGTAGAGTGTTTAAAGGAACAGGGAGTGGATACGGTGTTCGGTTATCCGGGCGGAGCCATTCTCAATATATACGACGCGCTGTACCAGCATCAGGACGAGATTACCCATATCCTGACCTCCCATGAGCAGGGAGCCGCCCATGCCGCAGACGGATATGCAAGGGCTACAGGAAAGGTGGGAGTGTGTCTGGCCACATCCGGGCCGGGAGCCACCAACCTGGTGACCGGTATCGCCACGGCCTACATGGATTCCGTGCCGGTAGTGGCTATCACCTGTAATGTAGGAACCAGCCTTCTCGGAAAGGACAGCTTTCAGGAGATTGATATTACCGGTATTACGATGCCTATCACAAAGCACAATTTTATCGTAAAGGATGTAACCCAGCTAGCCAGAGTGATCCGGCGGGCTTTTACCATTGCCCAGACCGGACGCCCGGCTCCGGTTTTGGTGGATATTACAAAGGATGTGACTGCGGCTGTCTGTGAGTTTGAGAGGCAGGAGCCAGCTCCTATTGTACGCCAGAGCGATACCATCAAAGAGGAGGACATGGAGCGGGCTCTGGATATGATCCGCAAGGCAGAAAAGCCATTTATCTTTGTGGGAGGCGGAGCAGTGATCTCCAATGCTTCGGATGAGCTGCGGGCCTTTGCCCATAAGATCCATGCACCGGTAGCTGACAGTCTTATGGGAAAAGGAGCTTTTGACGGCACAGATGAGCTGTACACAGGAATGGTAGGTATGCATGGAACCAAAACCTCCAATTTTGGGATCACAGAAGCGGATCTGCTCATTGTAGTGGGAGCCAGGTTCAGCGACCGGGTAACGGGAAATGCCTCTAAATTCGCCAAAAATGCAAAGATCCTTCAGATGGATATTGATCCGGCGGAGATCAATAAAAATATTAAGATCGATGCCAGCATCATCGGAGATGTGAAGGTGATCCTGCGAAAGCTCAATGCCCGCTTAGATCCCATCAATCATGATGAGTGGATCGCTCATATTGAGCGAATGAAGGATATGTACCCGCTGCGCTACAATAAGAATGCTCTCACAGGCCCTTATATTGTCCAGGCTATTAACCGGGTGACAGAGGGGGATGCGGTCATCACCACAGAGGTAGGCCAGCATCAGATGTGGGCAGCCCAGTATTATGAATACCGCCAGCCCCGCACCCTTTTGACCTCTGGCGGCCTTGGAACCATGGGTTATGGACTGGGGGCAGCGCTGGGAGCGAAAATGGGATGCAGGGATAAAACAGTTATCAACATTGCAGGAGACGGATGCTTCCGCATGAATATGAATGAGCTTGCCACAGCTTCCCGGTATCATATTCCGGTGGTGGAGGTGATCGTCAACAACCACGTTTTAGGTATGGTGCGCCAGTGGCAGACCTTATTTTACGGAAAACGCTATTCCCAGACGATCTTAAATGATTCCGTGGATTATGTAAAGCTGGCAGAGGCTATGGGAGTGAAGGCATACCGGGTGACAGAGAAGGATGAATTTGAACCAGTTCTTCGGGAGGCAATCTCATTAAACAGCCCGGTTGTTATCGACTGCCAGATCAGTCCTGATGAAAAAGTATTCCCCATGGTATCACCGGGAGCGCCTATTGCAGACGCTTTTGACGATACAGACTTGAAAATTAATTAAAAACGGTGTATAGTAGTCCTAATACTTCCGACACATTATCATGTTAGCATGATAAAGTGATGAGGTAGAGGAGACTGCCCGGATCAAAAGCTGCAGCCAGACGGCTTCTCCTAAAGGCATGTTCCAGATCATGGGACTGCATAAGGAGGAGCCGTCCGCGTATATATAAAGTAGCCGCCTGAAGAAAAAGAAGAAAAGAGGAGCAGGGGAACGGGCAAAGAAAAGCGCTGTGTGCGATGAATAAAAGGAGGAGAACCGTATGAGCAGAGTTTACAACTTTTCAGCAGGACCGGCCGTATTGCCGGAGGAGGTTCTGAGAGAGGCCGCAGATGAAATGTTAGACTACAGAGGCACGGGAATGTCAGTGATGGAAATGAGCCACCGATCCAAGGCTTATGATAAGATCATCAAGGACGCGGAAGCAGATCTAAGAGAGCTTATGCAGATCCCGGACAACTACCGGGTGCTGTTCCTTCAGGGCGGTGCTTCCCAGCAGTTTGCTATGGTTCCCATGAACCTGATGAAAAACCGGGTTGCGGATTATATCCTTACAGGCCAGTGGGCCAAGAAGGCATATCAGGAAGCCTCCATTTACGGAAAGGCCAACGCAATTGCCTCCAGCGCTGACGAGACCTTCAGCTACATACCAGACTGCTCCGATCTTCCAGTATCTCCGGATGCAGATTACGTATATATTTGTGAGAATAATACGATTTATGGAACAAAATACTGGACACTTCCCAACACAAAGGGAAAACTTCTTGTAGCAGACCAATCCTCCTGTTTTCTGTCTGAGCCTGTGGATGTGACCAAGTACGGTCTTATCTTTGCAGGAGCGCAGAAGAATGTAGGCCCTGCCGGTACGGTCATTGTCATTATCCGGGAGGATCTGGTGACAGAGGAAGTTCTTGCAGGAACCCCGACCATGTTAAAATATAAGACCCACGCGGATGCAGATTCCCTCTACAACACGCCTCCTACCTATGGGATCTATATGTGCGGAAAGGTATTTCAGTGGCTGAAAAAGAGAGGCGGCCTTTCTGCCATGAAGGAATATAATCAGAAGAAGGCAGCGATCCTCTACGATTTTCTGGATCAGAGCAGGATGTTTAAGGGAACCGTAGTAAAAAAAGACCGTTCTATTATGAATGTGCCTTTTGTCACAGGAGATGGAGAGCTGGATGCAGTCTTTGTCCAGGAGTCAAAAGCAGCCGGTCTTGAGAATCTGAAGGGCCACAGGACAGTGGGAGGCATGAGAGCCAGCATTTACAATGCTATGCCGATAGAAGGCGTAGAGCGCCTTGTGGAGTTTATGGCCGATTTTGAGAAAAAGCATACAAAGTAGGGGGAAATGATTATGAGAAAGATCCATTGCCTGAATCCGATCGCCCCATGCGGTACGGATCTGTTTCCAGATGATTACGAACTGACAGGAGAGATAAGCCAGGCGGATGCAGTCCTGGTGCGCAGCGCTTCCATGCATGATATGGAGTTCCCCGGGAGCTTGAGGGCAATTGCAAGAGCAGGGGCAGGAGTCAACAACATTCCCCTGGACGCCTGTGCGCAGAAGGGGATCGTCGTGTTCAATACCCCCGGCGCTAACGCCAACGGAGTAAAAGAGCTTGTTTTAGCAGGGCTGTTCCTGGCTTCCAGGGATATTGCAGGGGGAATGGCCTGGTGCAAAGAAAATGCAGGGAATGAGAATATTGCAAAGGATACGGAAAAGAGTAAGAAAGCCTTTGCCGGCTGTGAGATCAAGGGAAAGAAGTTGGGCGTGATCGGTCTGGGAGCCATCGGCGCAGAGGTGGCCAATGCCGCTACCCATCTGGGAATGGAGGTTTATGGCTATGACCCTTATATCTCTGTCAATGCTGCCTGGAGATTGTCCAGAAACGTAAAGCATATTACTGACAGCGATACGATTTTCCAGGAATGTGATTACATTACCATTCATGTTCCCCTTCTTGACTCCACCAAAGGGATGATCAATAAGGAAAAGCTGGGAATGATGAAGGACGGAGTCGTGATATTAAACTTTTCCAGAGATACTCTGGTCAATGATGATGACATGGCCGAGGCGCTTTCATCTGGAAAGGTGAGCCGTTATGTCAGTGATTTCCCCAATCCTAAGGTGGCTTCGATGGAGCGTGCCATCCTTCTTCCGCATCTGGGAGCCTCTACCAAAGAATCGGAGGACAACTGTGCAGTAATGGCAGTGGAGGAGCTGACCGACTATCTGGAAAATGGAAATATCCGCAATTCGGTTAATTTCCCTGCCTGTGATATGGGGGTATGCCATGCAGCCAGCCGTATTGCAGTCCTTCACAGGAACATTCCCAATATGATCGGACAGATCACAGCGATCCTGGCAGAGAAAGAAGCAAACATTGCCAATCTGACAAACAAAAGCAAGGATCAGTACGCTTACACTCTGTTGGATCTGGAGCATAAGCTGGAGCCGGATACGATCAAACGTCTGGAGGCGATCCAGGGGGTATGCCGTGTGAGGGTGGTAAAATAAAGAAAAGGTAATAGCAGGCAGACGACATAAGGCAAATGACATAAGGCAGATGATAGGAGACAGGATATGGCGATCGTAAAACCATTTGTTTGTATCAGACCAGAGGCAGACAAGGCGGCTAAAATGGCCGCCCTGCCCTATGATGTATATAACCGTGAGGAGGCTGCCCTGGCAGTGAAGGAAAATCCCCTTTCCTTTTTGAATATAGACCGGGCGGAGACGCAGTTTGGACCGGAAGTAGATACCTTCGATGACTGTGTGTATGATAAGGCAAGGGAACTGCTGGAAGCCCGCATCGCAGAAGGAAGCTATATCACAGACAAAGGAGAGCATTATTATCTCTACGAGCTGACCATGGATGGGAGAAGCCAGACTGGCTTTGTTGCATGCTGTTCCATTGACGATTATCAGAATGGGGTGATCCGCAGGCACGAAAATACCAGAGAGGACAAGGAACTGGATCGGATCCGTCATGTGGATCGGACCAACGCCCACACAGGCCCTATTTTCCTGGCATACCGTCAGACCGATCAGCTGCGCAGCCTGACTGGACAGACAAAGGAAGAAGAACCACTTTATGATTTTGTGTCTGAGGATGGGATCCGGCATCGGGTATGGCGGGTGGATGGCACAGAGAGAACAAGCTCTGTGGAACAAGCCTTTGCAGCGATACCGGCCACCTATATTGCAGATGGCCATCACAGGGCTGCCTCAGCAGTAAAGGTAGGGCTCAAACGGAGACAGGAAAATCCTGGATATACAGGGGAAGAACCCTTTAACTATTTTCTTTCTGTACTGTTTCCCGATGAGGAATTAAAGATCCTTCCCTACAATCGTGTGGTTCGTGACCGGAACGGCTTATCAAAAGAAGAATTTTTAAAAGAAATAGGAAAAAATTTTCAAATAAAAGAGCTGGGGAAAGAAGCCTTTGGGCCCCGGGAAAAGGGAACCTTTGGCATGTTTCTTGATGGGACATGGTTCTGCCTGACTGCAAACCCGGAGCTAAAAAGCAGTGATCCCGTGAAGGGCCTGGATGTATCGATCCTCCAGGATTATCTTTTAGGGCCTGTTTTGGGGATCCGAGATCCCCGAACCGACAAGAGGATTGATTTTATCGGAGGTATCCGGGGATTGGGAGAGCTGGAGCGCAGGGCCAGCGAGGATATGCAGATCGGCTTTTCTATGTATCCGACTTCCATTGAGGAGCTGCTGCATGTGGCGGACGCAGGTCTACTCATGCCCCCCAAGTCTACCTGGTTTGAACCAAAACTGCGCAGCGGATTGTTTGTGCATCGGCTGAGCTGATACGAATGGATTACAGAGAATGGGCCTGGCGGTAGGCGTTAATGGAATGCCTGGCCCATTCTGCATCTTTAGGAGCAGTATAGATAAAATACTGAATATTCTGCTCTGGAAGCTGGCCCACCCTACCGAGAACAGAGCCGGCTCTCCCTAAAAAGGCCCCAGCAGGCGGATTTGAAGCTGCGGTATGGAAGGTCTTTGTCTCATAGGGGATCTGACTTTCACGGAGAGCCTGACAGATTGAATAAAATAACTGCGGATTATAGGTCGTAAACACTTCTTCTTTTCGTTTGATTCCGAACATAGGGGTCTCCTTTCTGAAATGGATCTTCTATATTCAGTTTAATCAATCACACCTTTAAAAGCAAGGGGGATTACCGTTCCTCCTTCATCTGATATACTCGTTTCCATTCTTTTGTGCCCTCCACCTTTTCTGTTTCACAGCGGTTCATATTTAAAAATTTTACTAGCTCATAACAATCGATCCAAATCTCATGATTGCTTTCTTTCTGGGATTCATCAAAGATCAGCCCCAATCCAAAATGAAGATGGGGTTCTTCAATATTGTTGGTATTTTCTGTGGAGCTGTAGCCTGTGCGGCCCAGGTAGCCGATGACATCTCCGGCTTGCACGATGCTTCCTGCTTTCAGATTGGATTGGTAAGGGTAGTTCTTGCGAAGATGGGCGTAATAGTAATACCGCTTCTTATCAAAGCTGCGGATCCCAATTCTCCAGCCGCCGTATTGATTCCATCCAAGAGCTTCCACATAGCCGGATTCCACAGCAATTACGGGAGTTCCTACCTGGCCCATCATATCGTGGCCCAGATGCTGCCGTTTAAAACCATAGCTGCGGGCTGTCCCGAAATCGTCAAAATCGTTGTAGGGAAACCCTTTGGCAATGGGGGAAAAGGATTTTAAACCGTACTTTTTAACCCAGACAGTGGGAGGATCCCCTGGTCCGCCGCCGTCGATACCCGAGGGCAGGCAGGAGCCGGGAGCCTCTGAAGAAGGGATTTCCGCTTCAAAGACTCCTACCATGCCGTCCAGTACAGCGCCGTAAGCCTGACGGTAATAGGAATAATATTTCATATCTTTTGTCAGTTCCTCCATTATAATTTCTCCGGCCATCAGCCGCCTGGCCGCCTCATCCATCAGCTGGGGCTGAAATTTGGAAAAGTCCCCGCCGCACCGCGCGCCGGAATAGGCCAGAAGATCCACCCAGTTTAGGTGTACGCTGGCCTGGAGGGTGTCCACATCGTAACGGAAGGCCTGATTCATGGCCTGGGCAGTCACATTAAAATCCACCCATTTAATGAAATCGCTGCTTTCCTTTTTGGGGGAAGCTGCCTCAGAGGGAGAAGCAGGCTGAATGATGTGTTTTATAACTGCCATGGAGGAGCGCTGGCAAAAAAGCAGTCCTGAGATGACAAGAAGGAGGAGGGCGGCAGAGGGAAGCCAGGACTTTTTTTCCTTATCAGGATTTTTTTTGAGATAGGAGTTTAAATTCATAAGCGTGATCCTTCCTGGCTCTTGGCAAATAGGTTCTGCTGTAGCTTATGAGGAAGGAGGTTCTTTTATGTTTGAAGGAGAACCTTCCGTACTGCTTTTTATGGCCGGAAGCGTGGCAACGGCTCCGCTATACATTTTTCTTGTCCGTTTGAAAGGAACAGGAAGCGTTGGTTCTTCATTGCAAATTAGGGGACAAGATGATATGATTAGCTTGTCACTAAAAAAAGAAAAAAGGAGAAGCAATATGGGGAACAAACAGGAATGGAAAGCAGACAGAACAAGGATCCAGAGCTGGATCGAGCATTTGTCACAGTTTAACGCTACGCCGGGAACCGGCAATACAAGGCAGCTCTTTACGCAGGAGGATATTGGGGGACGCCGTTACATCATTGATGAAATGAAAGCTCTGGGGCTCGAGGTGAGCTGTGATGATATTGGAAATATTTATGGGGTATGCAAAGGAAGCGGGGAGGGCTTGTCTCCTGTTTGGAGCGGTTCTCATATTGATACGGTTTACCAGGGCGGGGCATTTGACGGAATATCCGGTGTCGTTTGTGCTATGGAAGCAGTCCGTATGATCAGGGAGAAGGGGATCCCTCATAAAAGAGATTTGGTGGTGACTGTGTTTTCCGGGGAGGAACCGGCCAGATTCGGTATGGGCTGTATCGGTTCCAGGGTGTTATCAGGTCATCTCACAACCGATCAGGCAAAGAAACTTATGGATCCAGACGGTATTTCCCTGTATGAGGCAGCAAAGCAGGCCGGATATACGCCGGACTGTCTGGAGCGCAGCATAAAAAAGCCGGGAGATGTTTATGCCAGTGTAGAGCTTCATATTGAGCAGAATGCATTACTGGAGCGGGAGGGGCTTCCGTTAGGAGTTGTGACCAGTATCTGTGCTCCCAGCAATTTTGTGGTGGAGGTCACAGGCCGCTCCGCACATGCCGGGGGAATGTCCATGGAAGACAGGAGAGATGCTTTCACTGCAGCTTGTGAAATGGCTCTGGCTGTGGAGGAGTGCGGCAGAAATGAGTCTCAGAGTGAGTACTCCACAGCTACAGTAGGTTCCGTGAAGGTAGAGCCCAACCAGTCCAATATCATTCCGGGAAAGGTAGAGTTTACTATTGATATCCGTGATGCGGGAAAAGAGTCAAAGGATCATATTGGAAAAATGATCTTGGAGCGTATGGAAGCGATCGCTGAGAAGCGGGGCGTTCAGGTGTCATGGCGGCAGCAGAATAATGATGCCCCCATGCCATGCGATTTACATATTATGGAAAAAATTGAGAGATACAGCGAGGAAATGGGAATCCCTTACAAAAAGATGGTCAGCGGAGCTTTCCATGATTCCATGTTTTTGGGAGAGTTCTGTCCAGTAGGTATGATTTTTGTACCCAGCCGCGACGGGCTTAGCCATTGCCCGGAGGAGTGGACAGATTACCAGTATTTAGAAACAGGAAGCCAGGTGTTGGCAGCTGTACTGGCAGAGCTGGCAAACGAGGAGTAATATGTTTCAGAGAATGGTTCCAACATAAAGGATACTAAGATTGGCCGCTGTTCAGATGAGAGGATGGAATATGGAGGAGAAGAAGGAGACAGAAAAACAATCGGAGGCATGGCAGATGATCGTAGATCTGTATGGCTGCCCCTCTGTCTATATTGATGATGAGGAATATGTAAAAAAGGTGATCGAAACCGTTTGCAGCCATATTGGGGCACAGATCGTGAAAGAGTATTCCTACCGATTTTCTCCCATTGGGATCAGTGCTTTTGCGATTATCACTACCTCCCATATTTCCGTCCATACCTGGCCGGAGTACGGCTATGCGGCGGTGGATCTGTTCTCCTGCAAAAAAGAGATTCCAGAGGGGATCCGGGAGTGCCTGGAACAGGCTTTTGGAGCCGGCCAGTCAAGGGCTCAGGTGATCAGGAGAGGGCTGCAGCGCCCTGTTTTCCCAGATTTTCCTTTGCAGGAAATGCAGAGGACAGGGGGCTGTCCTGAACCTGGCCAAACACCAAGGTGCGGGCAGGAGGGAGAGAATACAGAGAGAAAGGAGGAAATCCATGGGTAGAGAGCTTGCATTTTCAGAGGGCCAGATCCTGTCTATAGAAGGAACCAGATACCGGGTCACCGGAGGGATCTGCTTTCGGGGAAGGTCTGACGGATCCATCTGGACAGAGTACCGGCTTGAGGAAATAGGAGCTGTGGGCAGTGTAAGATGGCTGAGTGTGGATTCGATATACCAGGAATATGCTGTTTACACCCAATTCTCTGATGGAAGGGGATTTGATGCGGCATCCATTGATCGGGAAGGATACCGCCAGGCAGATGCAGGCCAGGGGATCGTAACCTCTGTGTTTGGAAATGTGGATGCAGAACCAGGGGATCGTGTTGACTATAAGGAATATGAAGATCCGACGGAAGAGCTGATCATTTCTGTGGAGCATTGGGAGGACGAAACCGAGTATTCCAGAGGATATTACTTAGATGTACAGGACATTTGCGCCGAGGGAGAAGGCTCCGGGCAGTCGGGGCTGAACCGGCCAGGGTCGGATCCATTGGAGCCAGGCCAGCTGGGGCCAGATGCTCCTGCCTATAGAAGAAATGAGGGAGGAATGGCAGGGCAAGGGGTCTGGAAGCCTGTTTTGGCTGTTTCTTTGTTTCTCCTGATACCTGTGATCATAATCGGAATCGTCCGCATGGGATCCGGGAAGATGGTCATTGCAAAGTATTTGAAGGAAAACACCCAATTTTCTTATGAAACCTCGATTACCTCTGATCTGAACCAAAAGGAAAAGGCAGATGTATATACTACTTTTTTGTCCGTAGATGAGGCCGCGAAGGCCGTGATCGAAGCGGTAGAAGGAAACACAGAAAGCGTTCAGGCGGATGATGAGGAAAAAGCAGTGGCAATCCTTACAAAAACGGAGTATTGTCTGGTATACCAGGGGACAGATTCAAAAACCAGAGTGCAGATCAGTTCACGGGCCTATGTTTACCAGAGCACCAACACACCTTACCGATCTTCCCCCCATACTCATGCTTATTACCGGGGATTCTATTTTTCCAGAGGATGGTCCAGCGATCGGAATCGCTACAAAAAGGCGGCCAGCGGCTATGACGGCTATACCGGGAATGGGGTGGAGCTTGATACCTCAGACACGTATCACAGCTATTCCAACAGCATCCGACAGAGCAGCGTCAATTCCAGACGCTCATCAGGCGGTGGGATCCGTTCAGGAAAGTAGCGGGAATGATCGCAAGGCTTTCGTTTGAAAAGGGTTGGTGCAGAAAATGCAGCATCAAGAGGAGGAATGATATGCAGGAATTTATTACCATTGGGATCTATTGTATTCTGGGAACTGCCCTTATGATGTTTGGAACTTTTGTTGTGGATCTGGTGATCCCATGTGAGTTTCCAGAGGAGATCAAAAAGGGAAATGTGGCAGTGGGAAGTGTTATGGCGGGGATCTCTACAGGGATCGGGATCATCATACGGGCGGCTGTTGCCTCCCCTTCCGGTGAGGCGGTGCAGGAGTCTTTGGGGAGCGGGATCCTCTCTACTCTGTATTACTATGGTTTAGGGCTGCTGTTTTGTGTTGTAGGATATGTGGCTTTGACTCTTTTTAACCGGCGTTACGATCTGAATAAAGAGATCGGAAACGGGAATCCTGCAGCCGGTATCATGGTGGCAGGTATGTTTGTGGGCTTGTCCATTATCATAAGCGGGGTTATTTTATAATGAAAGAACAGATAATAGAAGAACGGATAATAGAAGAATACCCCTTTTCTTATCGCCGTCTGATGTTTACTACGTTTGTCATATCTGGCTGTTCCATGATCTATGAGCTTTTGATCAGTTCCGTCAGTTCTTACCTGCTGGGAGATAGTATCTCCCAGTTTTCTATTACAATCGGGCTGTACATGTGTGCTATGGGTCTGGGATCTTATTTATCAAAATATGTAAAGAGCAGTCTCTTTGACTGGTTTGTCTTTGTGGAAACCGGGGTGGGGATTTTAGGAGGAACCAGCTCTATGGTTCTGTTCCTGGCGAATATTTACATAGAATCCTATCCTCTTATCATGTACGCAGAAATTATTTCGATTGGAGTTCTGGTAGGGCTGGAGATTCCCCTTCTTACGCGGATCATTGAGGAAAATGCAGGAAATCTTCGCCTCACCTTGTCCAGCATCTTTAGCTTTGACTATATAGGAGGGCTGGCAGGATCCATTGCTTTTCCTCTCCTTCTTCTGCCTCAGATCGGATATTTTTCTACGGCCTTTCTGGTGGGAAGCTTAAATCTTGGCATTTCCCTTTTTATTCTCTTTTCCTACCGCAGGTTCATCAGCCATTTTTCCGTGTGGAAATGGGTTGGAGGCCTGTCCTGTGTACTGATGGCAGCTGGGATGCTCTTTTCAGAAAATCTTGCGGGCCAGGTAGAACAGGGGCTGTATCGTGATAAGGTGATCCTGGCAGAGCAGACGCCCTACCAGAAATTGGTTCTTACCAGACATAAGGATGACGTGCGCCTGTTTATTAATGGAAATATCCAGTTTTCATCGAAAGATGAATACCGCTATCATGAAGCGCTGGTCCATGTTCCTATGGCTGCGGCTAAAAGGAAAGATCGGGTATTGATCTTGGGGGGCGGCGATGGGCTGGCTGTCCGGGAATTGTTAAAATATCCAGAAATTTCGGACATTGTCTTGGTAGATCTGGATCCGGAGGTAGTGAAGCTGTGCAGGGAAAATAAAGTCCTGGCCGAAATCAATCAACATTCCCTGGACAGTGAAAAGGTGGAAATAAGAAATGAAGATGCCTACCAGTATTTGGAAGATCATTATGGCGGGGAAGAAAAATTTGATGTGATCCTGGCGGATCTGCCGGATCCCAACAGTGAGACTTTAAATAAGCTGTATACAGATATGTTTTACCGCCTGTGCGCCAATAATCTGACAGAGGAGGGGGTCATGGCTGTTCAGTCAACCAGCCCTTACTATGCACCGGATGCATATTGGTGTATCAATCAGACGGTGGCTCAGGAGTTTGCCTGGGTGTATCCCTACCATGTCCAGGTTCCTTCTTTTGGGGACTGGGGATTCCAGCTGGCCTCCAAAAAGCCAGTGGATCTGGAGCAGCTTACTCTTTCCGTGAAAGGAAAATTTTTGAATCAGGATAATTTAAAAGGCATGTTTCTGTTTGCAGAGGACGAAAAAACGCGGCAGGGACAGTTAAAGGTTAATTCGCTGTCCGAGCCGCGGCTTCTTACGTATTATCTGGAAGCAGAAAAAAACTGGGATTGACCTTCTTTCCCTATGACTGATTTTCAGGATCCTTTGGGAATACAAGGATAACAATTGCAGGATAGATAGGAAAGAAAATGCGGAAACTCAAGAATATGTATATAATTGACTTTAATAGTAAGGGGAGGATATAATTGAGAGAACAGGACTAAAAACACACCATCAGGAGGAACGTTATGTTGGATTACAGAAAATATTCAGAGTATATTCTGGAGCAGGCATGTCATATGTTAGCCATCGACAGCCCATCTGGATACGGGAAAGAGGTGACAGATTATCTTCTCAGACAGTTGGAAGAACTGGGAATACCGGCCCATAAAACGGTCAAAGGAGGAGTTTTGGCGGATTTCGGCGGCAAAGATGAGAAGAACGGGATTCTTTTAGAGGCTCATTGTGACACTTTGGGGGCAATGGTTGCCACAATTAAAGAAAATGGACGATTAAAGCTTACCAATATCGGAGGGATGAAGCCTGCCAATGCAGAGACGGAGAATGTACGTATTATCACAAAGACAAAGGGTGTGTATGAGGGAACATGCCAGCTGGTCAATGCTTCGTCCCATGTAAATGGGGAGTATGATAAGACAGAACGCACTTGGGATACGGTGGAGGTGGTGATCGACGAGCCGGTATCCTGTAAAAAGGATACCTTTGAGCTGGGGATCCGGCCAGGAGATTATGTGTGCTTTGAGCCTAGAACCAGAATCACATCTTCTGGTTACATCAAGAGCCGTTTCCTGGATGATAAGCTGTCTGCGGCAATTCTTCTGGGATACGGAAAATATCTGAAGGAAGAAGATGTAGAGACAGAACGGCGTATCTATGTTCATTTTACCATGTATGAGGAAGTAGGGCATGGAGGAAGCGCCTCTGTCCCTGAGGGAGTGACCGAAGCATGGTCAGTGGACATGGGCTGTGTGGGGGAAGGACTGGAGTGTACAGAGCGCCAGGTATCCATTTGCGCAAAGGACAGCGGAGGCCCGTATAATTATGAAATCGTGTGCAAGCTTTTAGAATTGGCTAAGGTCAATGGCATTGATTATGCTGTTGACGTGTATCCGCATTACGGCTCAGATGTGGAGACAACGCTGAGGGCAGGGAATGATATCCGCCACGCTCTGATCGGTCCGGGAGTTTACGCTTCCCACGGTTATGAGAGAAGTCATCGGGATGGTGTATTAAATACCTTCCGTCTGATCCGTGCATATCTGGGATAATGGTTTATGCTGATCCCCCCCTGTGTTTGAGGCCTTTCTGTCATAGCTTTTTTGATCCGTGCATATCTATAAGTAGAAGCAGAGTATCCATCGGATTAAAAAGGAGGAATCGGTGAATAAGAGGGTCATATGGGGGGCGGCAGCCTGTATTTTGATCCCGTATACAACCACCCTGGCATGGACTGGTTCGATACAGGGAGAGGAATTTCGCTGCGAGCAGCAGAAAGAGGCAGGAACGGGAAAACGGATTCTTTTGGATCGCGGTACAGGCATTTATTATATGGATATAGAAGAATATTTGCCTGGCGTATTAGCACGTCAGATTCCGGTGAGTTATGAGCCAGAAGCAATAAAAGCCCAGGCGATCGTTGCAAGAACCTATATTTGCGGGCAAATGGAGGCGGAGGGCGCAGAGGAGATTGCGGAATCCGCATTGGATATGGATTGGCTGGAAGCGGAGCAGTTAAAAAAGCTTTGGGGGACAAGCCATTTTCCAGAATATTATAAGAAACTGGAGGAGGCAGTGAAGGCCACCGCTGGTATCGTTATGGTGTGGGAAGGGAGTATGATCGAACCCAGGTATTGCCGCGCTACAGCCGGGAGAACCAGAAAAGGAGACAGTGCCCACCCTTATTTTTGGCCGGTGGAATGTCCGAAAGACCAGGAGACAGAAGGGGCAGTGCAGCTCCTTACATTTTCAAAGGAAGAATTTGCACGGAAAATCAATGAAATTCCCGAACCGCAGGAGGATAGACGGACAGTATCAGCAGATCAGCTGCCAGATCAGATCCAGATTGGCTCAAGAGATGAGAGCGGCTATGTAGAGAACATTCAGATTGGCGTCAGCCAATATACAGGAGAGGAAGTTCAGTACGCATTAGGGCTGGCTTCCTCTTGTTTTGTGTTGGAGCCCTGGGAGGATGGGATACGGGCTGTTGTAAAGGGGATTGGCCATGGATATGGGCTTAGCCAGGCGGAAGCGAATGAAAGGGCAAAGGAGGGATGGAAGGCAGAGGATATTCTAAAGTATTTTTACAAAAATGTTGCTTTTATTTCTGTATAATGAGCCTCGGTTTGGTAAGAATAATATCGAGGTGATAAACGTGAAAGAAAAAGTAAATCAGATGTTCAAGGATAAGCTGTTTCTTGTCATGCTAGTGCTAGGCCTGCTGACTATGGTAGCCGCAGCAGGAGTCATTACCGTACAAAGACAAAAAGGAAAAGGAGAAAATCCCTATCTTGAGATTCCTAAGGAGGAGCTGATCGCCAAGGAGGAAGCGCTGCCCCAGACAGCGGCAGATTCCCAGGCGGAGCAGAAGAAGGAGACAGAGGAGAAGAATGAAGGGAAAATAGAAAGCGGTGCTTTGGCAGAGAATCCAAACCAGGGAAATGACTTGGCAGCGGAAGCTGGAGCAGCGGGGGAAGCGGCAGATTCCTTGATTCTTAATTTTACTGACACCAGCAAAATGGCCTGGCCTGTGAGGGGAAATGTGCTCATGGATTACAGCATGGATCAGACGATCTATTTTCCAACTCTGGATCAATATAAGTGTAATCCCGGCATTGTCATCCAATCTGAGGTCAGCACTCCCGTTGGAGCTCCGGCCGATGCCAGGGTAATGGAAGTGGGAGCCAATGAAGAAATTGGAAGCTACGTTGTGATGGATCTGGGAAATGAGTATACAGCTGTCTGCGGTCAGTTAAAAGAAGTGTGTGCTGCAGAGGGAGAATATCTGAAGAAAGGTCAGACGCTGGGATATGTTTCCGAACCCACCAAATATTATTCGGTGGAGGGCGTGAATGTATTTTTTGAGCTGAGACATCAGGATAAGGCAATTGATCCTTTGGATCATATGGAATAAGAATAAGATTATGAGAAAAAGAAAGCTGCTGTTTCATATTATGAATGATCATTTATGGAGCGGCGGCTCTTTTTCTCAGCAGCCTCCCCGGCCGCCTCCGAGTCAGGAGCCTTTTCACATGTTCTGTTATGGAGTTTATCATTTAACGAAGCCTGCTGTTAAAAAAGCGTTCCATGTAAAAAATGTGAAAATTTCAGATTTTTATAATAATTTGTTCACATTCGGTTCAGAGTAGAGCGTTATACTAAGTGAAAAATAGCATTCCTGTGCCGGTGGCGGTAAGGGAAAAAGGAGTGAAAGAATGAACATACTGTTTTTCCTGACTCCTAAAAGCGATGTGGCGTACATAAATGAAGATGATACACTGCGTCAGGCTTTGGAGAAGATGGAGTATCACAAATATTCAGCAGTGCCTATTGTAAGCAAAACGGGGCGATATGTGGGGACATTGACAGAGGGGGATCTGCTGTGGGGGATTAAGAATCAGTTTAATCTTGACCTTAAAGGAGCAGAGAAGATTCCTGTTACTGCGATTCGGCGCCGTTGCGACAATCGTCCTGTGAAGGCAGGGGAGAATATGGAGGATCTGATCGGAAAAGCATTGAATCAGAATTTTGTGCCTGTGCTCGATGATCAGAAAAGCTTTATCGGTATTATTACAAGAAAAGATATTATTAAATATTTTTACCAGAAAGGCGAGGAGGCTAAGGAACGGGCAAAGCGCTGTGAAGCTCAATGCGGACTGGAAGAAAAAGGAGAGCATGGGAAGACAGACTGGTCTTCCGTAGCAAAGCTTCGGGGCTAACCGTGTTTATCTGTCCTATCTGGTTTTGTGGGACCGATCCGAAAGGAGTTGCCTGTTAAAAAACAGGGCCGTCATTTTGGGTAGTCAGCGGACAGGGAAACATGGAAGTTTCTTTGTCTGCTGACGGTAAAAACAGGAAAAACCGGAAAATTGAAAAATTTGAAAAAAACTGAAAAAACATGTTGACATTTGTCGTTTCATCTGGTAATATATCTCTTGCGCTGAGGAACACAGCAAAAGCGCAAAAGAAATAAAAAAGAAATTTAAAAAA
>ENA-UONU01000945-UONU01000945.1-human-gut-metagenome-genome-assembly--contig:-CS51-NODE-945-length-25005-cov-5.692224_pt1 | contig 25005 bp, 34 predicted proteins | sample MGYA00242462_ERZ724009 | MGnify/ENA metagenome assembly ERZ724009 | reverse complement strand
AAACAGAATTGTTGTAAATTCTGTTCCCATTGACATTACGCAGTTTAAGACGGTCCCGAAAACGCTGTTAAACAGCCCGGCTGACACGGGAAGTTTTACAGACGGCAAACAGCCGGAGAATAAAAACCAAAAGGAGGAAAAGAGCATGGAACCGAAAGACAGCACTATTACAACGGTTGAAGCACTCAAAGCGGCATACCCGGATTTGACGGCTACAATCGAAAACAACGCAAGGGCAGAGGAAAGAAACCGAATCAAGGCTATCAAAGACGCTGCCGTTGATGGGTTTGAAAGCATTGTGGAAGACGCAATGTTCACGAACCCCGTTTCTGCGGAAAGCATGGCACTGAAAATTCTGAACGAACAGAAGAAACAGGGCGGGGCTTACATGGCGAACAGGAACACTGACGCTGAAAACAGCGGCGTGAACGGAGTGGGCGCAAGCTCCAGCGTAAAGGGCGGCGAAGCAGAAGACCCATTCAACGCAGCTATTGACCGTCTGTTCCCGGAAAATAAATAAGACAGGAGGGAAAAGAAGATGTACGAAATTGAAACAAGAAAGCATGAGCCGAAAAACGTGTTTGCAGGCGACTTCCCGACACTGCCGGAAAGCGGGACAGCCGGGGCAGCAGTAGCAGAGTATATGCCAGTTGCCAAAAACACAGACGGAAAGATTGTGCCCGTAACAGCTGACACAATCGCAGACGTTGTGGGAATTTCCGCAGCGGAAGCAGCGGAAGACGAACCCATTGTGTATTACATGACAGGTGAGTTTTTCGCAGATGGGCTGACCATGCCAGCGGGCGTGACGGTTGAAGCAGTGAAAGACGCATTAAGAAAAATTTCAATCTTTTTGAGATAAGGGAGGAAAGAAAAATGGCAAACGAAGTAAGCATTTACGAACCCCGTACAATGGGGCGAGTGGTGGCGAAGCTGCCGCCGGTCCGTACTTTTTTCAGAAGTACGTTTTTCAGAAACGAGGAAACCTTTGTGACAAAGAATGTTGACGTTGACTTTGTGAAAGGTTCAAGAAAGGTTGCGCCGTTCGTTCACAGGGTTATTGGGGGCAAGACGGTTCCAAACACTGGCTACGAAACGAAGACATACACGCCGCCGCTGGTTGCGCCGGATAAAATCACGACTGTTGACGATTTGCTGAACAGACAGCCGGGGGAAAGCATTACGTCCGGCAGAACGCCCGCAGAACGTGCAGTGCTGAAAATGTCAAGCGACTTTGCAGAGCTGCGGGACATGATTGCAAGACGTGAAGAATTGATGTGCGTGCAGTCTATCTTCACGGGAACTATCCCGATTATCGGCGAGGGGCTGAACGAAATCATTGATTTTGGCTTTACGAACAAAGAAACCATCACGACAGCAACGAAGAAGTGGAGCAATGCGGCTTCTGACCCTATCGGGGACTTGAAACGCTGGCACAAGGCTGTTCAGCAGAAAGGCTTCACAAACTGCGATATGTGCATTATGGCTGACGATGTAGCAACGGCGTTCGTGAATCATGAAAAGGTTCAGAAGCTTCTGGACGTTAAAAACTACAATCTGGCAGTCATTCAGCCCAGACAGCTTCCGAACGGCGTTACCTATATCGGAACTATTCATGAACTGGCACTGGATATTTACACATATAACGAGTGGTATCTGGACGACTGGACAGACCCGGACCCGAAAAATGCGGCTGAAAAGCCTATGGTCCCGGACGGAACGCTTGCGCTGCTTTCCAGCAATGCAAATTATTCCATGTATTACGGCGCAATCACTCTGATTGAAGAAAATACAAAGAATTTCCGCACGGTAGAGGGAAAATATGTGCCGGATACTTGGGTAAAGAGAAAACCAGCCAGAAGATTCTTGCAGTTGCAGTCTGCCCCGCTTTCTGTTCCACATGACGTTGACAGCTGGTTTGTTGCAAAGGTTCTGTAATGGACTTCAAAGCACAGATTATCAAAGATTTAGCAGTGTTTCACAATCCCGGTGAAATGGCTGAAATGGTGAATATATGGTATTGCGACAGAAAGTACACTGTCCCGGCGGTCATAGACCACACGGCAGCAGTGGAGCGGCAGAAAGGGCAGCAGGACAACGCAGAGGGAATAAACCGTGTGGAAGCATTGGTTTATATTTCACTGGCTGACTTGGGCTTTGTGCCTAAAAAGGGGCGCACAATCGAGATTGAGGAAGCCGGGGCGGTCAACATGTACCAGATTACAAAATCAGACCATGAGGACGGGGAAATCATACTGGAACTGGGGGCGTTTGATGAATGATTGAAATTACAAGCGAAACCATTGAACGTGTGGAAACACTGCTTGTTGGTATTCCAAAAGGGGCAGAACGGGCGTTTTCAAATGCAATAAACCGGGGATTGTCACGGGTGAAGACCGGGGCGACAAAACGGGTGAAAGAAGTATATACAGTGCAGAGCGGCGCACTGTCGGCAGCAACAAACGTGAGAATACAGAAAGCCAGCACGGGGAACCTTGCTGGCTATGTTTCTTTCAGCGGTTGCAAAATCCCGCTTTTCAAATTCAAGGTAACGCCGAAAGTGCCGGGAACTGGGAAAAATGTCTTTGCAGCTGTCAAGAAAGGCGGCGGCGGGACATATGAAGACGCTTTCATTGCTCAAATGACAAATGGACACATGGGAGTGTTTGAAAGGACCGGGGAACAGGGCATAATGGCGAGGGTTGCAAGGGCAAAGCACCCGAACAAACACACGGAAAAAGTGGAAGAAAAGATGGGACTATCAGCAGCGCAGATGGTAGGAAATGAAAACGTCATGAAGCCGCTGGAAGAAGAAGCGCAGAAGCTTGTCAATGAGCGTCTGGAACATGAGATTGACAGGATTTTGAGCGGTTACGGAGGTTAGAAGAATGACACCTGTTGTTTTACTGGACCGTCTGGAAGAATTTGTGCGGGAAGTCACAAAAGATATAAAGTTGCAAGTGAGGGTGAGAAACCAGAACCCGCAGGAAGAAAAAGAGAGGGCAGCAGACGTGTATAAAATGCGGCTGCCGAACAAAGACGACCAGACGCAGAAAATCCCCTATATCCTGTTGCAATTTCTGACCGGGAAAGACGATAAGCAGGAGCGGGAGCCGGAAGAAAGCGACTGCAAAATAAGAATTGTGGTTGCCACATATTCCGAAGACGGCGGCGTTGGAGCGTATGACGTTCTGAATGTATTGTTGCGAATCAGAAGCGAACTGGAAAAGACGGGAATTATCGGGAACCAGTTTGTATTGCAAATGCCGCTGGAATACATTGTGTACCCGGACAGTACACAACCGTATTATCTGGGGGAAATGGTAACTAATTGGAGCATACCGACAATAAAAAGGGAGGTTGAAGAAACATGGCTGTAAAGAAAAATACGCCCGCAGGAGCGGCAGAAAACGAACAGACGGCAAATAATACGCCGGAGCCGGAAAAAGCCGTAAATGGGGCAAATAACGAAGCCACAGGCACAGAAGAAACAGTAACAGTTGCATATATCGGACCGACATTGCCAGCCGGACAGCTGAAATGCAACAAAATCTTTATTGGAACCATGCCGGAAATCAAAAAGGAGCTTGCAGCGGTACTGGAAAAGTACCCGCTTGTGGAAAAAATGCTGGTTCCTGTTGACAAGCTGGCAGAGAAGAAAGACAAGACAAAGACCGCAGGAAACATTCTGAACAAATATTATTCAGACATTGCTTCCAGTATTGCGGCAAATGAAGCAAAGGAGGAATAAAGCATGGCTGACATTACACATGGCATTAGCACCGGGAAAAAGACAACCAGCGTGGGAACGCCGAACGTGGCAGCAAGCGGCATTATTTTTGCTGTCGGAGCAGCCCCGGTTCAGATGGTGAACGGAAAAGTCAATGAAGTGGTAATGGCAAACAACTATGAAGAAGCGGTAAACGCAATGGGGTATTCTGACGAATGGAAGAAATACGGAATTGCAGAGGTTATCTACACGGCGTTTCAGCTGTACAAGACAGCCCCGCTGTTTCTTGTGAATGTTCTGGACCCGAAAAAGCATAAGACAGCGAAAAGCGGAAAATTTGAGGTGAAAGACAATCAAATTAAGCTGCCGCTTGAAGCGATTGCAGAAAGCGTGGAGATTGCAGAGAAAGTAGCCGGGACGGACTATGAAGCGTTCTACGATGACACAAGCTGTATTGTGGAGTTTCTGACGGAAGCAACCGGGGAAATCACTGTGACCTATGACGCAGTGGACCCGTCACAGCTGACGAAAGCTGATATTATCGGCGGTTACAGCGTGGCAACGCATAAGACAACCGGGCTGGAACTGATTGACAGCGTATTCCCGAAATACACAGTGGTCCCGGATATTGTATTGTGTCCGAATTGGTCACACGACAGCGAAGTTGCAGCGGTTATGTCTGCAAAGTGCGAGAACATCAACGGACTGTTTGAAGCAAACGCCATTCTGGACATTGACACGACAGAGGAAACGGGCGTGACCTATTACACAGAGGTTCCGGCGTGGAAGAAATCAAAAAACTTCATGAAAGTAAATGAATTAGTCTGCTTCCCGAAATTAAAGCTGGGAGACAGGCTTTTTAATTATTCCAGCCAGCTTGCCGGACTGATTGCAAACACGGACAACACAGCAGAGCTGGGGAACGGTACGCCGTGCGAAAGTGCTTCTAATAAGTCTTTACAGGCTGACAGCATGGCACTTGCGGACGGAACGGAAGTAGTGCTGGACGTTCAGCAGGCAAACTATCTGAACGACAACGGAATTATTACAGCACTGAACTTCTACAACGGGTTCGTGAGCTGGGGGAACTATACAGCCTGCTTCCCGGCGAACACAGACCCGGTGGACTATTTCTACTGCATTTCCAGAATGTTCAAATGGGTTGCAAAGACAGTGACGATTTCTTACTGGTCCTACACAGACAGACGGCTTACAAGACGGCTGATTGACGCAATCTTACAGGGAATTAACGACTGGTTGAACAGTCTGACAGCAGAAGAAATAATCATTGGCGGGCGTGTAGAGTTGAGAGAGGAAGAAAACAGCCTTACAGCCTTAATGGCGGGAAAGGCAAAATTCCACATTTACATTACGCCGCCCAGCCCGTTACAGAAGATGGAATACGTTCTGGAATATGACGTTTCCTATCTGTCAAATTTACTGGCAGCGTAAAGGAGGGATAAACAATGCCGAAAATTGACCAGCTTATTACAAACTTTGCCGTATATGAGGACGCAACGGAATATCTGGGAATGTCGGAAGCGACACTGCCGGAGGTGGTGAACCTTACGGAAGAAATCACGGGTGCTGGCATTGCCGGGAATATTGAAGCGGTGATTCTGGGACACATTGAAGCAATGACGCTGACGCTGAATTTCCGAACTGTGACCCCGGCAGCAATCAAGCTGGCTGAACCCCGTGTGCATAAAATCGACTTGCGGGCAGCACAGCAGGAACACAACACCCGGACGGGCGTTACCAGCGTAAATGCGGCAAAGCACATTCTGAAAGTAACGCCGAAGAAGTATGCACCCGGAAAACTGGCTGCGGCTTCTTCTGCGGAAGCAAGCGGAGAATATGCCGTTTCCTACTATGCCATTTATCTTGACGGGAAAAAGAAAGTGGAGATTGACCCGTTGAACTTCATCTACTATGTGAACGGAAAAGATTATCTGGCAGAGGTAAGAAAAGCACTTGGAAAATAATATCACACAGAAAAAGCCAGCGGGGAGCCGCTGGCTTTTATGTGAAGAAATCGACAGGAGGAAAGAAAGATGGAAGATAACAAGACAATGAACATGGAGCAGGCAGAGGAAATGAAAGAAGCGCAGGCAACGGGGGTTGTAAGCATGGCAGAGAAGAAAGCAGAAAAGGAACAGAGCCAGAATTACACGCACAACTTCAAAAAGCCCGTGGAGATTGAGGGGAAGCAGTATAAGTCAATGACGTTCTATTTTGAGAAGCTGACAGGAGAAGACATTGAAGCGATTGAAGCGGAGTTACAGGACCAGAACAAATATGTGCTGTCGCCGGAAATTTCTTCTGTCTTCCAGTCCATGTTAGCGGCAAGGGCAGCAGGCGTGGCAGCTGACGAAATCAGACGGCTTCCCGTTGGGGATTACATGAAGATTAAGAACAAAGCGAGGGATTTTTTAGTAAGTGCGGGCTACTAAAACAAAGCAGCCCGGCGGGTTTTATAAGAAAACAAGTATACAGAATGGCAAGGGCTTCACATACGCCCGTCCCATACTGGCTGGGGCTTCCTATTCGTGAACTGTTTCGCTGGATAAATACCGTGAATGAGGTTGAAGCAGAGGACGAAGCGGAAAGAAAACGTCTGGCACAGCAGCGGTAAGGGGGTGAAAGAACTTGGCAGGGTCACAAAGGGAATATGAATTGCTATTTAAGCTGAAAGCTTCACTGGGGAGCGGGTTCAATAGCACGTTCAAAAGTGCGATTGAAACGAACAGACAGTTGAAGAACAGCATGAAAAGCGTCAATTCCCTACAATCGAAAGTTGATGGTTATACAAAGACTTCCGCAGCCATTGAACAGCAGAAAGAAAAACTGGAACGTCTGAAATCAGAGCATGAAAAAATTGCACAGAAGATACAGACGCACCAGACAAACGCCGAAAAGTTACGGGCGAAAATAGAAGAAACCGGGGACGCAACCGGGGAACTGACGGCGCAGCTGGTCAAGGAAGAAAACGAAGTTGAAAAAAATACCGAAAAACTAAGAAAGAATGAAAGCCAGATACGACAGACCACTGCCACAATCGAACAACAAACAGAACGCCTTGACAGCATGGGGCGGGAACTGCGAGAAGCGGGAGTTGACACAGACAATCTGGAAAGCTCAAACGCAAGACTGCAAAAGTCTTATGAGCGTCTGCAAAATTCACAGGAGCAGTTAAGCCGTCTAAACGCTGAACAGGCAAAAATAAAAGAAAATATATCAGCCACAAAAACGCAGTTACTGGGAACAGTGGGAGCAATAACAGCTGTTGCGGCTGCCGTGTATGCCGGACCGGTAAAAGCGGCGCAGGAGTACGAAACAGCAATGGCAAAAGTCTCAACGATTGCAGACGCAAACGTTGTGCCGCTTGATGAAATGTCAAGCCAGATTTTGAAGTTGTCCAACACAACGGGAATTGCGGCTTCACAGATTGCAGATGATGTGTACAATGCCATTTCTGCCGGGCAGAAGACCGGGGACGCTGTAAATTTTGTGTCGTATTCCACAAAGCTTGCAAAAGCCGGATTTGCGGAGAGTGCACAAACACTGGACGTTCTCACAACGATTTTGAACGCATACGGCATGGAAGCGGGGAAAGTATCAGCTGTTTCAGATATGCTGGTGCAGACGCAGAACAAAGGTAAAGTGACCGTTGGTGAGCTGTCAAGCGTTATGGGTAAAATCATACCGACAGCAAACGCAAATAATGTGGCACTGGAACAGCTGTGCGCCGGATATGCAATCATGACCAGCAAAGGTATTGCGGCGGCTGAAACGACAACATACATGAACAGTATGTTGAATGAGCTTTCAAAGTCCGGGACGACAGCTGACAAGACATTACGGCAGACGACAGGGCAGAGCTTCAAAGAGCTTATGGCAAGCGGAAAAAGCCTGGGCGAAGTAATTGAGATATTACAGCAGCAGGCAGAGGGAAGCGGCAAAAGCTTGAATGATATGTTTGGTTCTGCGGAAGCTGGAAAAGCAGCAGTTTCCTTGCTGTCAAACGGCGTGGAGGGCTTCAACGAACAAGTCAAAGGCATGGTAGAAAGTGCCGGAATGACCGAAGAAGCCTTTGCAAAGATGGAAAGCACAACAGAAGCCAAAATGCAAAAGGCGAAGAACAGCATTGCGAACTTAGGAATTGTGCTGGGACAGAACCTATTGCCGATTGTCGGAGATTTGGCAGACAAGGTGGCAGCAGTAGTTGTGAAAGTTTCCGAATTTGCACAGGCAAACCCGAAACTTGTACAAACCGTGCTGAAAGTGGTTGCGGGGCTGGCAGCGTTAAAGGTTGCAGGACTTACGGCAAAGCTGGGCTTTCTGGAAATCAGCAGCGGAGTTAAAGGCGTGCAGAAGCTTTTTGCGCTGTTCAAAGGAAAGACGGCGGTAGCAGAAGCGGCAAGCATTGGGCTTGGAAGCAAGCTGAAAGCAGCTGGAACGGGCATATTGTCTTACTTTGGCAATGTGAAAGGGGCAATGGGCGGCGTTACGTCTGCAATAGGCAATGTATTTGCCGGAAGCCCGATACTGTCAAAAGTGAGCGGATTTGTTTGCGGCATAGGAACAAAGCTGTCAACAGGATTCATGGGCATTGCCGGAAAACTGGGCGGCAAGCTGTCCGGCACGGGCGGTAAGCTGGTAACAGCATTACTGAAACCGTTCGGGACGGTGGGTAGCAAGCTTGGAAAACTTCTTTCTGGAGTTGGTGGAATTATCGCAAAATCACCGCTGGGAACAATCGGGAAAGTGGTTGCTTCCGGGTTCAGCAAATTTGGAACACTGCTTGCACCAGTAGGAAACATGATAAAAACCGTCATGGGTCCGCTGGGCAAACTGGGAACAACACTGCTGGGACCGCTGGGAGGAATAGCAGGAAAGTTTCTGCCGATTGTCGGAGTAATTACAGCAGTTATCACAGCAGTACAGCTATTGCGGCAAAATTTTGATAAAGTCCGGGAAGCGGTAGGGAACATTTTTGGAGAAGCTGGGCTTGAAATCTTTGATAAAATCGTTGCAGTTGTAACGAGTGTCGGGGAAACAATCAAGGGCGTTTTCTCTGATGGGAACTTAGGAGCGGCACGGGACAAAATCAATGAAATCTTTGGAGAAAAAGGCGTTGCGGTATTTGACACGTTCGCCGGAGCTTTCCAAACAGTAGTGAACGCAGCTGGGCAGTTTGTAAGTTTTGTGACAGCAAATATTGTCCCGGTTGTAGAACAGGTATTAAACGTACTGATTACAAGCGTTATACCCGGAATTATTAGCGGAATACAGGCGGCAGCCCCGGTGATAATGCAAGTGTTTCAGTCAATCGCTGATTTTATAGGCGGTATTATACCGATTATCGGCAGTTTCATTGCCGGAATCATGCCGATTATCAGCGAGGTTATAAGCTTTTTACAAACATATGTATTGCCGATTATCAGTGAAATTTTCAATTTCATTGTATCAACGGTTCTTCCGTTTATCGTGCAAGGAATACAACAGCTGGGGTCCATAATTACAACGGTTTTATCTGCGGTTCTTCCAGTGGTTCAAACCGTGTTTGAAACAATATGGGCAATTATCCAGCCGATTATGGCGCAAATTTTAACAACGGTTCAAGCTGTTTTGCCGTCCGTGCTTTCAATTTTCCGAACAGTTTTTACCACGATAGGTTCTATTATTCAAGCAGCAACCCAGATTTTTTCTGGGCTGATTCAGTTTATACAGGGCGTGTTCACTGGAAACTGGTCTGCGGCTTGGCAAGGCGTACAGAATGTGTTCAAGGGCGCATGGGACGGGCTGACTTCCATTGCGAAAGGCGTTATAAATGGAATAATTGGAATTATCAATGGTGCTATTTCTGCGCTGAACAGCATTAAAATTCCAGATTGGGTTCCGGGAGTTGGCGGGAAAGGTATAAACATTCCAACACTGCCGACATTTGCAAAGGGAACCGACAACACGCCGGATACATTCATTGCCGGAGAGAAAGGACCGGAGCTGATAACAAATGCACCGGGGAGGGTTGTGTATACAGCACAGCAGACACGAGACATTTTCAGCGCACAGAACGCCGCCGCAAAATCAGCGGAAGCAGTGCAGACGGCAAATGTAACAAATGTAACAAATAACACGACCAGCCAGAACGGACCGCAAGTGGTGAACACTTACAGCACCACCAACAATGCGCCGGAAGTACAAGCCCCGGAAGTGGTGAGGACAGCCGGACAAGGTGGCGGCGGTAATAATATCACAATCACGAACAGTCCAGTCATTCACGTTGACGGAGAAAAGCCGGACGACTTGGAAGAAAAGCTGGAAGAAAACAACAGACGCTTGTTGCAGGAGGTAGAAGACCTGCTGGACAAGAAAGACGATGACGAAAGGCGGTCAAAATATGACTAAAACTTATACAACCATATCCGGGGATATGTGGGACAAAATAGCCTATGAGCAAATGGGAAGCGTTCTGCACTTGGACAAGTTGATAAAAGCGAATGTCAAATATGCCGCCCTTTTCGTTCTTCCCGCCGGGATAGTGCTTACTATCCCGGAAGTGGAGGACGAAGTAAACATGGAGTTACCGCCGTGGAAAAGGGGGCTTCTGACATAATATGAGCGAAAAGGACATTGCACGCCGGGTGGAACTGCGGCTGACGTTCAAGAATGTTGATGTGCCGGGAAATATCAACCTGCACATGATAAGCGCAACCTACACGGACGAAGAAGACGGCAGCACAGATGATTTTCAAATTTCCTATGACGACAGGGAAAGAAACTTGCTGGGGAAGTGGCTTGACATTAAGCCGACAATCATTAAGTCAACAAAGAAGATACAGAAGACTGTTGAAAAAGAAAATGTTGTGAATTATGTCGTCAAAAGAGGGGATACACTTTGGGCGATTGCTTCACGGTATCTGGGAAGCGGCGCAAAATATCCGCAGATAGCAAGCGAAAACAATATACCGAATCCGAATTTAATATATCCGGGGCAAGTATTCAAAATAACAATAGGCGGCAAAACAAAAAGCACGGTGACAGAAACGGTGGAAACAGTGAAAAAGGGGGCAGACCCGAAGCTTGTTTCTGCCGTTTTGATTCAGAAGAACTGGAACGGAACGGGAAAAGACGTGACACTGGATTTTGGAACGTTCGAGATTGACAGCGTGGACATGTCGGGACCGCCGGACAAAGTGACACTGAAAAGCACTTCTATTCCGTACACTTCAAAATTGCGTATGGAAAAGAAGTCAAGGGCATGGGAGAAATACACGCTGAAAGGCATAGGGCAGCAGATAGCGAATGAAAGCGGATTGAAGCTGATGTATGAAGCTTCTGACAATCCACAGTACAAACGCAAAGAGCAGATACAGACATCAGACATTAAGTTTCTGCAAGAGCTGTGCCATGCGGCGGGAATGGCTTTGAAAGTAACGACAATGAAAATCGTTATATATGACGCTGCCGAATATGACGGAAAGCCAGCAATAAAGACATTCACGAAAGGCAGCAGCGATATTATTTCATACAAAATGGGGACCAGTCTGACAGATACGGCGTACACCAGCTGTCACGTTTCATACACGGACCCGGACAGCAAAGAAACGATAGAATACACCTATACGCCGGACAGCAACACGGGAACCGGGCAGACGTTGGAAGTCAACGAAAAAGTGAGAAGCACAGAGGAAGCAAAGACGCTGGCAAAAAAACGGCTGCGGGAAAAGAACACGCAGGAATACACGGCAAGTCTGAAAGTGGTTGGCGACGTGTCACTTGTGGCAGGAACCACAGTGAAACTGAAAGGCTTCCAGCAGTTTGACAGGAAATATAAAGTGACACAGGCAAGGCACAGTCTGTTAAATGGGTACACGGTAGACTTGACATTGAAACAGGTTTTGGAGGGCTATTGATGGCAGATTTTACAGAGTTGAAAAACATAGTAAGAAAAGGCATTGTGCAGAGCGTTGACGCAGGAGCCATGAAAGCCCGTGTGAAATTTGGTGATAAAGGCGGCATTATATCCGGGGACTTGCACATTTTAGTAAGACCACGATATATCGTGCCGTCAAGCGGGGATAAAGCGGGAAGCAAGGTTGCTTCAACAGAATTGAGATACGACAAAAACGACAGCTTGACGGCAGAAAGCCACACACACGCAGCGTATTTGACAGAATGGGTTCCGAAAGTCGGAAGCATGGTGCTTTGCCTTATGGTCCCGGACGGTGACGGAGAGGGCTATATATTAGGGGGTGTGAAGTAATGGCGAGAATAGGGACTTTCGGAAGTCTGACTTTTACTGTGTCGGAAAAAACAGTGAGAACATTTGAATCTATGACATGGGACTTTTCAGCAAATTACGCCACACACGACAGGCACATTAAAGCGGATTTGCTGGAATTTCTGGGACCGTTACCAGAAGGAATTACTTTTCCGATTGTATTTTCTGTGTTTCTAGGAACAAACCCGCTGAAAGAAATTAAAAAAATGCGGGAAATTATAAGCAAAGGGAAAGCAGAACGGCTTGTGATAGGTGGAAAAGTTTACGGGAATTACAAATGGGTAATGCAAAAGGGAACAGCGGAGCTGAAACGGTTTGACGGAAAGGGCAATCTTTGGGCGGCAAAAGTGAAAGTGACGCTGAAAGAATATGCAAAGAGGTGATGGGCTATGGAAATAATCAGAGGTGATGGAACACTGCTGAAAAATATAGACCTTGCCCCGGCTAATAAATATCAAGAGGTATTGCAAAACATAGCTGTGATTCTGGACACGATACAGAAATCAGCACCCATGCTGCGGGGTATGGGAATACCGGGCGGGCTGTACGGCAGACCACTTCCAGTAGTTGAAAATATTCTGGTGGGCGAAATCTATGACCAGATAGAAGAATACGAACCGAGGGCAATTCTTGGCGGCGTGACGTTTGAAAGAGAGGACATAACAGGAAGACTAATCCCGATTATTGAGCTAGAGGGGGTGAAAGAAGATGAGCAGTGAAAGAACATACCCGGACATAGAGTTTCTGGAAACGAACACAGAAATTATTGAAAGCAACATGATTGCATTGTACGAATACATGATGAAAGAATACGGGCGGGAAGATTACAAAATGCAGCCAGCGTCCCCGGAACGTGTATTCATTGCATGGTGCGCCGCTATCGTGGTACAGCAGCGCATATTGATTGAAGAAACAGCAAAAAAGAATGTTCCCCGGTATGCAGAGGGGGAATATTTGGACAGTCTGGCAGAACTGTTCAAAGACATAGAACGTCTTCCAGCAACCCCGGCTGTTGCAAAATTCCGATGTTACATATCAGAAGCACAGAAACAAAGCGTGATAGTGCCGAAAGGAACACGAATTACATTTGACGGAGAAATCACCTTTGAAACGGTGGAAGAACTGGAAATTGTGGCTGGGCAGACTTACGGTGACGTGAACGGAAAATGCCAGACAGCGGGCATTGTCGGCAATAATATTGCCATTGGACAGGTAAAAGAGATAGTGGACGTATACGACTACTATTTGAAAGTTGAGAATATCACAAAGACAACAGGAGGGGCAGAGAAAGAAGAAGACGCAGACTATTACAACCGTATGCGTGAGAGCATGGAAAGCTTTTCAACGGCAGGACCGGCAAACAGCTATATTTATCACGCAAAATCTGTTTCAGCTGCCGTGTCTGATGTGGCGGCGACAAGCCCGGAACCGGGCGTGGTTGACGTGAGAATATTATTACAGAACAGCGAACAGCCGACAGAAGCGGTCATTGCAGAAATCGAAGCGAAGCTGAACGCAGAAGACGTGCGACCGCTGACGGACGTTGTGACGGTATCTGCGCCGGAAGAAGACCCGTTTGAAATTGACATAACTTTCTATATCGAGCGGAACAATCAGACAAGCTCAAGCATTATTGAAAGGGACGCACGGGCAGCAGTAGAACAGTATATTTCATGGCAGACAAGCAAAATGGGCAGAGATATAAACCCGTCATATCTGGTGCAAACAGTAATGAACGCAGGAATAAAGCGGGTGGAGGTAAGAAAACCAGTATTTAAGGTGGTAGAAGAAACACACGTTGCAAGAATCGTGCGTGACACAATGCAGATTTTGAACGGAGGTGTTGAAAATGCCTAACCCAAAAGGGGTGAGGGCTGCCGGGAATGATATATACACAGTGGACTTTGCGGAATATCTGCCGGACCCGTTAAAACGTGACCCCAAAATGAAAGCATTTGCGGCAGCGGTCACAAAAGAGCTGCTGGAAGTGAGCGGAAATATTGACAAAGTGCTGATATATTCCAGAATTGATGAACTGCCGGAAGAACTGGTGGACATTCTGGCATTTGACATGCACGTTGACTGGTACGACTATTCATACCCGTTGGAAGTTAAACGGGACATTCTGAAAAACAGCGTGAAAGTGCATAAGAAAATGGGCACAAAATACGCCATTGAACATGCGCTGGGGGCATTATACCCGCAAAGCGAAGTTGAAGAATGGTTTGAGTATGAGGGAGAACCACACCACTTCCGCATTGTTTGTGATGTTACAAGTAACAGGATAACAGCAAGTTATACAGACATTGTAAACGCAGTTAAGATGTATAAAAGGCTTTCTTCACACATGGACGAAGTAACATACCAGTCAAGCGTTTGCATGAAGATTTTGACCCACACAGATTGTTATATATATAAAACCCCATTGACAGGACGGCTGACAGCTGGCACATACCCGCAGAGGAACAGGCGGGGAGCGCAGGCTGGCAGCTGTTTTGTTGTAGGAACCGAAGCGGCAGGATTCATCTTTACTTCACCACTGGCGGGAACAGTGCCGGAAAGAAATGTTATATTCCGTGGTTCTGCCGTTCAGATTGACGCAGAAACGGCGTTAAATGCCTTTAGGTATACAAATACACCAGCGGGGCAGATAAACGCCGGAGAAACGCCACAGAGAAGCCACAGAGGGGAAAACAGAAGCGCAACAGTCACGGTGGAAGACGAAGCAGAAGCTTTTCTGTTCAGCGTTCCGGCAGCAGGAACAGTGCCGGAAAGAAACATGGTGCAAAGAACGGAGGGCGGGACGATTGAAAGCACCGTGAAAACGGAAGCGTTTCTGCACAGAAACAAAATGTGCGGGAGCAAACGGAAACTGTAAAGGAGGTGACAAACTATGCTGACAGAAACAGCAATGGAGGACTTCAAAGACTTTCTGGACAACATTATTGCTTATGCAAAAGTGACGGTCAATGGGTCAACAAAGGAAGTACCGATACACCGCAGGGAGCGTCTGAAAGACGGACGGGTTGCGGTATATCTGAACATCACGCCGCAGCTGGGGACGGAAGCAACGGTACAGAGGGTCCAGCTGTACAACAAAAACAAAAAGTTGTGGGCAGACAAAGCAGAAAGGATAGTGCTTTCAAACGTGCAGGAGGGGGCATTGTACCGCTTTGTATTTAAGTTTGTAGAACAGGAGGTGTAAAAAATGTCTTACGAATGGAAACAGTGGCAGGACCATGTGACGGAATTTGAAGACCGATACACGGAAAGCCGCAATGATGATGGGACAATAACCCACACGCCCGTTGAGGGGGAAATTTTGCAGCAAGGAACCCCGCAGAACGCCGACAACTTCAACCACATGGAAGACGGGATAAGCAACGCCGGGGAGCTGGCAGCCTTGCTGGCAGTCGGGGCGATTCACCAGCAGCAGCAGTTAGCGGACATGGTGGGAGAGGTGCTGACGGTTATGCTGACAAATAACCAGAAATACCCGTTCAACAATTCCGTGAAGACGGTTGCATTGACAAAACAACGGAATCACCTTGACTATACCGTGACTGCGGAAGTATTGGAGTGTTCCGGCGGCTTTGTTGGAGATATTGAAGTATCAGAGAAGTTGCAGAATGGTTTCAAAATCGCACACATGGGAAGTGCAACCAGCGTCAAGCTGAAAGTATTTGTGAAAGGCGGGTTTTATTGATGGCTAATGTGATTATCAGAAAAGAGGAACACAAGCAGCACGCAGAAGCGGTGCTGCGTTCTTACGGCGTACAGGGCAGAGGAACGCCGGAACAGCGGGAAGCTGCTGAAATTATCGCTGCGAGAAGCAGAGAAGCTGCAAAAGGAGGGAAAAACTAATGGCTTCAACAAAGATTAAGGTTGTAGAAAAAACGCCGGGTCTGCATATCGAATATGCAACCACAAGTAAAAAAATCACGTTCGGAGATGATGAACTGTCAATCAATCTGGCAGCCCGTGAAAGAGATTACGAAGTGCAGCTGGACATTTGCATTGACAGCGAAAACGGCATTGTGATTGGAACAGGCGGCAAAGCCCAGAAATACGCTGCACAGATTGTCATTCCGGCACGCCGCTATGACGTTATCGAAGACGGCGTGGACGAAAACGGAGAACCCCGTGAAGTGCCAGTGCCGATTGAATTTGACATGTCACTTTGCACACTGATTTTATGGGGAATGGAGGTATAAGAGAATGAGCAATTTTGATGATTTGGCTCTTGCTGTCGCTTCATTTGGCGGCAATAACAGAGTGATTTTTGACGATTTGGGCAAGCCATCAATCATGGTAGGCGTACCGAAAATGAAGTATTCAGACATTATCACGGGCGGCACACAGGAAACGTTGCCGTGGTGGATTATGGACAATGAGGAAGTGGACGTTATATGGGTTTCAAAATTTATCAATACTGTTGTGAATGACCGTGCGTATTCACTGGCTTTCAAAGACCCAAAATGCTATGTGAACTTTGACCAGGCGTTGAGGTATTGCAGAAATAAGGGTGAGGGCTGGCACTTAAACCAGAACGGCGTTTTTGCGGCGTTGGTTCTTTGGAGCGAAAAGAACGGCACCATTCCCCGTGGGAATACGAACTGGGACGCAAGCTATTTGAACCCATGGGAGCGGGGCGTAAATACCTACATTGACGGGGACCACAAGGGCGGCAGAACTGCAACGGGTTCGGGTCCTGTAACGTGGAATCACGACCACAGCCCGGCGGGAATTGCTGACCTCTGCGGAAACACCCATGAATGGGTAAGCGGCGCACGTCTTGATGATGGTGAAATCCAGATTATTCCGTATGGAAACGCCATGAAGTCAACTTGCAGCATGGCGGCTGACAGTACCGAATGGAAAGCAATCATGCCAGACGGAACACTGGTTGCACCGGGAACGGCTGGCACGCTGAAAGTGGATAAGACAAGCGCAAGCAGCGCAGTTTTAAGAATCAACACCAGCGTAACAACCAGAACCACAGACGAAAACGACACAAGCGAAATGTTCAAGAGCGTTGCAGCAGTAAGCGGCGTGACTATCCCGAAACTGTTGATTGCGGCAGGATTGTTCCCGAATGAGGGAATGACTTCACCGGGCAGATTTTGGGCGCGAAACCACGGTGAGCGGCTGCCTATCCGGGGTTCGAGCTTCTACAGCACCAGCAACGGTGGTCCGGCGGCGTTGAGCTTGGACAACCCTCGTTCTCACAGCTACAACAACGTTTCGTTCCGCTCCGCTTTCGTTGAAAAACTGAAAACTGGGAACTGATAAACTGATGGGCTTGCGGCAGCAAGCCCTTTCAAAAAAATAAAAACAAGGTGGAACAGCAATGGCAGAAGATATAAAGGAACAGCCGCCGGAGTTGGACCCGGTGAGAGACAATGCAACAGCAGAGGACTTCAAAACAAAGAACAAAGTCTATGAATTGCTGCTGTATATAGGACCGGAGCTGGAACAATTTCCGAGGGCGCAAAGAAAGCTGGCTGATGATATACGGGCAACCACGCTTCAAATTCTGCGGCTGGTTGTGACGCTTGAAAACAAGCATTACAAGAAAACAACACTGGGAGATTTGGACAATGAAGTTGACGTGCTGCGTCACCTTGTAAGGCTTGCCGCAGACCCGAACTATACACGGAACAGAAAACCGTGCTTGTCACTGCGGAAATATGAAAACATATCACGCAAGGTGAACGAAATCGGGTGCATGATTGGCGGCTACTATAAGTAATTGAAGAAATAAGCGGGTGAAAGCCCGCTTTTTCGATGGGAAAGAACCGTTATAGAGGACTTGCCGTGCCTATCCGGGGTTCGAGCTTCAACAACACCAGCAACGGTGGTCCAGCGGCGTTGAACTTGAACAACCCACGTTCTAACAGCAACAACAACGTTTCGTTCCGCTCCGCTCTGCCCCATAATTGCCAGACAGTCACGCCCACAAGTGGACGTGTCCCGTGCGTATGGGCTAAAGGGGTTCTTTTCCGTTCCGATGGCGTACCCGGCAGCAAAGCCGGAGCCGGAGGAAAAAGATTGAATTGCCGTGAAGACAGTTAGTAGCCAGCGGGAACGCTGGTGAAAGTCAGCCGTCCGGCTGAATGAATATGTCACGTTTGAAACGGAAGACCCGGAGTAAATTTGCACGGCGCATTTTACAACAGGAGGGCAAAAGCTTTGAAGAAAATCAAGGGACTTTTCCCGAAAATCTATGATTTTGAAAACCTGTTTTACTCATACAAAGCAGCTATCAAATGCAAGCGTTACAGACAAGACGTGATGGAATACACGGACCGTCTGGAAGACAATTTAATCATTCTGCAAAATGAACTGATATGGGGACTGTACGAAGTAGGAAGATACAATATTTTTTATGTGTATGAGCCTAAAAAGCGGCTGATTATGTCGCTTCTGTTCAAAGACAGAGTGGCACAGCACGCCATATACAGGCAGTTGAACCCACTAATAGAAAAGCGGTTCATTTATGACAGCTATGCTTGCAGAGTGGGAAAAGGAACGCACAAAGCTATTGACCGTCTGCAATACTGGCTTTGTCAAACAGAGAGAAAGCCAGAACGTTACTATTATTTGAAACTGGACGTTTCAAAATACTTTTACCGTATAGACCATCAGAAGTTGAAAGAAATTCTGGCGAAGATGATTGACGACCCGCCGCTTTTGGAACTGCTGGCAAAGATAATTGACTGCGAAGACACGAAATTTGGTTTGCCGCTGGGTGCGGATATAGGGGACGTTGCTTTTGATGAAATGCTGGGTGACGTTGGGCTTCCTATCGGAAATCTAACGTCACAGATGTTTGCAAATTTGTATCTGAATGAGCTGGACCAGTTTTGCAAGCACAAATTGAAGCTTCACTACTATATACGGTACATGGACGACATTATTATATTGCACCATGACAAAAAGTATCTTGAAAAGGTAAAACAGGAAATAGCCGCTTTTCTGGGAAGTGAGCTGCATTTGCAGTTGAACAAGAAAACCTGCATACGCCCGGCAAGCATGGGCATTGAATTTGTGGGCTTCCGTGTATGGTCAACACACAGGAAGTTGAGGAAGAAGACTGCAAAGAAGCTAAAAAGGCGGCTGCAATATATGTTTCATGCCTACACGATAGGCGAGATAGACAAAGAAACGCTTGACAGAAGCGTTGCTTCATACCGGGGAATATTAAAGCATTTTGACAGCTACGGTCTGCGTAAAAGCCTAAACGAAATGTACATAAAGGAGGTACACAGAGAAAATGACATCAGCGGAAATAGTGGAATTATGCAGAACGGGGCTGGCATGGCTGGCAGCGGTGGGGATAGTGATAGACATAACACCGGGAATCAAATTTCAGCCAATGCGCTATCTGATACGGCAGATAGGGAACTTGATAAATCATGATATTAAAGAACAGCTGGACAAAATCGAAAAGGACTTGCAGCAACATAAGGTTGAAAGCTGGCGGCATGAAATACTTGACTTTGCAAACAGCTGTATGAACAAAAGGCGGCACACGCAGGAAGAATTTGACAACTTCTTTGAAAGCCATAACGACTATGAGAAGTATATAAAAGAAAACAACATGGAAAACGGGCGTGTTGATACGGCTTTTGAGTATGTACAAAAGATTTATCTTCACTGTATGGAAACAAATGATTTTCTGGTGAAAAAAGAGAAAAAGGAGGAAGAAGAAAAGTGAAAATGGCACTGTGCTTTCTGGCTGGCTTCATGCTGGCTATTTTTATTGTCTTCATGCTGAATCTGCGGGCGATTGCGGCGGCAAGACGCAGAAGAAGAAAAGAGGTTGCAGAGAACCCGGAAAAGAAGTTGCAGGCAACAAAAATCATTGTCTTTTCAATCATGCTGACATACTACATTGCATTTGCAGTGGGCGTGTGGGTGGTGATTGCAAAAGATTTTTACCAGCTATCAGTTTTGCTGACTTTTGTTGGTGGCGTCGCAGTGTTCGCAGTGGCGTTCTACTGCTGGAAGTCAAAAGCAGAGAATCTGGAAAAGATACGAAAAAGCAACCCGGACTTAATGGGTACGCTGTCAGATTTTTCGGGAATGGGTTCACAGTAGGAGGGCAGACAAAATGAATGAAGTGTTAAAGAAACAGGTTGCGGCGCAAGCCGCAGCCATTATTTTTGCAAATGAGGGCGGCTATACTTCCGTAAACGCAAACGACAACGGAGCTGTGAGCGTGGGGAAAGTGCAGTGGCATGGAAGCCGGGCTTTAGACCTGTTGAAGAAAATCTGCAAGGCAGAGAGACGGGCAGAAGAAATTCTGGGAGCTTCACTGTATGCGGAAGTGACAAAGGCTATACAGTGGAACACCCGGACAGTAAACCAGACTGAAAAAGCAGCAATCAGCAAGCTTCTGGGAACGGCTGCCGGAAAGGCGGCGCAGGACCGGCAGGCAGAAGAAGACGTGACAGCCTACGTCACGCACGGGGCAAACATGGGAATTGAGGACCCGCAAAGCCTTGTATATTTTGCAGATTTGGAGAATCAAGGCGGGGCGGGGGCTTCAAAGCGTGTCGGACAAGCAGCAATCAAAAACGCCGGAGGTGCTGCAAAAGTGACACTGGCTTTCATTCATTCTGCGGCTTTGGCTGATAGAGTGATGAGCAAATACAAGACCAGAAGAAACAGCACATACAGCAAAGCGGTTGCGCTGTTTCAGACGGAAAATAACGGAACAGGAGGTAAAGGAACTATGACGGGAAATGAATTGCGCCGGAACGTGTGCGAAATCATGAATGGCTGGAAAGGCTCAAACCGAGGGGACGAAAAACACCTTGAAATTTTGAGAATTTACAACAATCATAAGCCGCTTGCAAGGGGTTACAAAGTACAGGTGAAAGACGAACACTGCGCCACTACGACAAGCGCAGCGTATATCAAAGCGGGAATTGCTGAATATACGGGAACAGAATGTGGCGTTGAGAACTTTGTCAAGGTGGCACAGGGGAAAGGAATCTGGGTTGAGAATGACGCACACGTTCCGAAGCTGGGCGAAGCTTGCGTGTACGACTGGGACGACAGCGGAGCCGGAAACTGCACAGGGTACAGTGACCATATCGGCATTGTAACGGAGGTAAACGGCGAAACATTTGTTGTAACAGAGGGCAACATGAGCGGCGGCAAAGTTGGCACACGGACAATGCGGGTAGATGGAAGATATATCAGAGGATTCATTGCGCCGGACTTTGACGCAATCGCAAAGAAACTGGGCGGCACGTCTTCCGGCGGCAGCAGCTCTGGTTCCGGCAGCGGGTCCGGTGGCACGTCTTCAAACGGGTCCGGGACATACACTGTGAAGCCGGGTGACAGCCTTTGGGCTATTGCAGAAAAGGAACTGGGGGACGGAAGCCGTTACAAAGAAATCAAGGCGGCGAACGGGTTGACCAGTGACACAATTCACGCCGGGCGGGTTCTGAAAATCCCCGGAAAGGGTGGCACGTCTTCCGGCGGCAGCAGCTCTGGTTCCGGCAGCGGGTCCGGCGGCACGTCTTCCGGGAAAGCGGAACAGAAATACACCGTGAAGCCGGGCGACACACTTTCTAAGATTGCGGCTAAATACGGGACGACTTACCAGAAGTTAGCAAGCTACAACGGAATTGCAAACCCGGACAAAATCAGCGTGGGGCAGGTTATCAAAATTCCCGGAAGCGGAGTGCGTACATACACCGTGAAGCCGGGTGACAGCCTTTGGGCTATTGCTGACAAACAGCTGGGGGACGGAAGCCGTTACAATGAAATTAAGACCATGAACGGTCTGAAAAGTAACACGATTCACGCCGGACAGACTTTGAAGCTGCCGGAAGCATAAGGAGGAAAAGAAGATGAACGATATTATTATTTTAGGCGTGCAGTTAGGCGTTGCAGTGGCGGCGTTCCTTGCGGGAAAATATGTATTCCCGAACATTCCAAAATCAGTGACAGAGAAGCTGAACACCCTTTCTGCATGGGCGGCGCAGTTTGTAGTGTGGGCAAAACAGTTTATGAAGACGCAGACCGGGGAAGAAAAGATGGCAGCAGTCGTAAAGAAACTGAAAGAGATTGCAGACGAAGCCGGGCTGGAAGTGACAGAAGACCAGCTGAAAGCTATTGCACAATCAGCGTACAACGCCATGAAAGCAGGAGAAAAAGAAGCAGACGTGGCAATTCCGCTGGAAGCAGTACAGACGGCAGCGCCTACGGTAAATATCTTCACAGGGGCACAGAAGCCCGCAGAGGGCGTGACAGCCATTGCAACGGACAATGTGCCGGACGGCGCACTTGAACCGAACGAAGACGGAAGCGTGAACGTGTACAATGAAGCCGGGGAAAAGGTGGGAACAGTCCCGGCAGAAGTGGCAGAAGCAGCCGAAAAGAAAGTAACAAAGATTGTGATTGAGGAAGACGGGAAATAATACCCGCCACAGCGCACAGAATAGCCAGTATTTAAGCCGAAAGCCCCGCAAGGTGTAATTATCCATCTTGCGGGGCTTTTTTTGATTCTGGGGCAAATACGGCTATTTGAATATCATTCCATTTCTAAGACCCCACAAAAGATATTCTTGCCATTCTATTTCTTTTGACAACAAATCATGTTTAACACTGTCAAAAACCCCAGTTTCCCTACATTCATCATAGAGCTTTCCACATTCATTTTGCAAAGAAAATATTTTTTCTTTGATTGCCTTAATATCTGAACCACGTTCAATCCTTTTGAAATTTTCACCTGTCATTATTTGCAACCCCTTTCAAGAAAAGGGCGGCAGCAGGACCGCCGCCCGGTATGTTTTATAAGTGTGTAGCCATTCCAGTTGTTGCGGTGAATATGTCTTGCAACATATCAGCATATACGCCGGAAATTATCTTTATATCTTCCTGCTTGTCTGGGGTCCATGCGAAAGTTGTTTTATTGAGCCGACCAGCAGTAAATTTGAAAAAGTGCATTGTGTATGTGTCCGTTGCGTCAAGGGTGATGTAAAGGCGGTTTGCCTTGCTGCGATTTTTAGGAAGCGTCATACGCAGCGTATTTCCGTCTGATAAGAAATTCTTTGCGCCAGTCATTACGATAAATTTATTGCCGCCGAGTTGTTCAAGGATTGTATTTGCTATGGTCATTTTTGCTTTCCTCTCTTTCATTTGATAAGTCTATTATATACTTACGGAAGTATAAAGTCAACAGGCAAAATGCACAAACTTACGGAAGTATAATTGTATAATATGTATACTTCCGTAAGACATAAAGAAAACCCCGGTTGTCCGGGGCAGTGGAGCTTATGCAATTTTCATCAAGTCTTCATGGTGAAGAATAACGGGCTTTCCGTTTTCCCAGTACATAATACTTACTTCACGGGTAAGAGGGTTATTGAAGTTGAAAAATTCAATTTCAATACGGTTTGCGCCGCCTGCGTCAAAGACAAGTGAATTGTCTTCTGTTTCGTATACGTCTTCAAAATCATAGCTGTTGAGGAATGGGGCAAGACAATCATTTGCAATGCTGGCAGCTCCGAAAGACTTCATAAGGTTTGCAATATCAAAAAGGGCGAAAGGGTTTTTCATGGTTTATTCCTCCGTATGTTTATTAGGTGGGGCGGCAGGACCGCCGCCCGGTGGTTGTTAAGCTGTAAGGCTGGGAGCCATTGAGTATTGACCCAGAGGGTAAATTGTTTCGGCGTTGCGATATTCAGAAGTTTTCTTGTTTATGCGGCATTTCTGGACTTTTTCACCGTCCGTGATGGTGATGGTCTGCGCCGTCCGTGCGGTCACGGTGTATGTCCAGATACAGTTGTGGTCACAAATGCTTCTCATGCTGTATTCCTTACCTACTTCAAATTTCTTCATGTTCCTTACCTCCGTATATTTGAATGATGAATGATGGTTGCTGTTATGTTGGATTTTCACCCCGCCGGTATTGAGCCGCTGACGGTCACTGTTGCCGAACTATACGCCCCGGCAACCGGGCTTTCTGCTTCCTTAACTTGTAATTACATTATATACTTACGGAAGTATAATGTCAAGGGAAAAATGCACAAATATACTTCCGTAAGATTGTGCAAAATTATACTTCCGTAAGTGGGAAAAATGTGTTATACTTACGGAAACAGAAAAAAAGAAACGGAGGAAGACCACATGGGCATGATTGACATTTTGAAAGATATTCTGCCGGACGGGGCAACCATAAGCAAAGAAAAGGAAACCGGGGCAAAGTATGTATTCACAATGGAATACAAGGGCATGAAAGCGGAGAAATGCGAACTGCGGAAGACATGTGCGCCGGGCTACGAAGAACAGGTGTGCAGAAATACACTGAATACAACAATAGCCGGAATGTATGCGGAAGCAGGACAGGCGGCAGAAGCTAAAAAGTGGCTTGATGGAACGGGGGAGCAGGCAGAGGAAAGAAAGTGGGCAACACCAAGAGGGAAAGCAGCCACAACCGCAAAAAACAAATACCGTGACAGCAACTATGACAGAATGGAACTTGCTGTGCCAAAGGGCATGAAAAAACGTATAGAGGAAATCACCCGGCAGCATGGATTTTCTTCAAAGAACGCATACATTGTGGAAGCAATAAAAGAGAAATACCAGCGGGACGCTGGGGAGGAACTGACATGGGAAAAGTAAGCTGGACGGACCAGGAAAGCAGAGCGATAGAAGAAGCGCAGGAGGAAATGACATGCGGAAAATAGGCTGGGGAGGAAAAAGGACAGGGAATGAAGACGCTTCACAATTTGACCGGGGGACCGGCAGAGAAAAATATTATGACAAGTTCGGGCATGAGATAGAAGACGGAGGAAAGATAGAATATACCGTTGAACATATTAGAGCATACGGGAATAGACATGATTTATAAAAGGACCCGGCGGGCAGCAGCCTTGCCGGGTTTCTATGTTGTACTAATGTGACAGCACCAACCGGAAAGCTCACGATCTGAAAGAATATATTGATGTACTCTTTGACTGGTTCA
>ENA-UONU01000935-UONU01000935.1-human-gut-metagenome-genome-assembly--contig:-CS51-NODE-935-length-25135-cov-5.683254_pt1 | contig 25135 bp, 26 predicted proteins | sample MGYA00242462_ERZ724009 | MGnify/ENA metagenome assembly ERZ724009 | reverse complement strand
AAGGGAGCAAGTCTGGCTCCACAGCTAACCAGTATGCTTTTTGCAGTTTTGCCCGCCGCAAGTTTATATTTGCGGTATTGGCGCACTGCAAAATGTTCCGGTTCTTTCTCTTCCAGTTCCTCAAACAGAAGATCTACCGGATTCTGATATTCTTCATCATCCTCTCTTACCTCTGATTCATTCAAAAGATCCAGAAGCGTAGAAAAGTTCTTCTCTTCTTCACTTCCTTCATACCAGATATAAGCAATCAGGGCGGTATATAAAAGTCTTTCCGCTTTATACCAGAAGTCCTGATTTTCCTTTTCGCCTTCACCTTTGGTATTTGCCATAATTACTGTAACCAGTTTCAAAATATCCTTTTCGGACTTGATATAGGCGAAAGGATTGTAATGAAGACTTTTTGAAAAGTTAATGGTATTCAGTACCTTAATGACATACGGCTGATAAATAGGCTTTCCATCTGTGCCTTTTATCACATTCCCATTAGCATTCCTTTTCGGTGCGCCACGCTTTAAAAGCCTGCCGACCTCCCCGATCAGGGTTCCTTTTGGATCAGTTACCACATAACTGCAGTTCATCTGCATGACAGATGGTTTTACAAAGAAACGGGTTTTTCCTGATCCAGATCCCCCGATAACCAGAATATTCTTATTTCTGGCAAACTTCGGATTCTTTGGTCTGCTTTCCATTGTGATGGATTCTGTAGCAGTCAATGGAATATTCATCCAGGGATTGTCTGACATATATGGTTTAATATCATCCCTGTCTCCCCATCTGGCAGAGCCATATTCCACACCTTTTCGGAGCTTCTTGGCGTCCTGCTGCTTCTGCCACATCAATAGCTTTGTAGCCACCGCCGTCCCTGCACCAATCAGAATATCTATGATATCCGTACTTGGAACCAGCCCCAACACCTTATCAGAATGTGTCATCAGATACATCATCTTATCGCTTACTGTCATTCCTGGGCTGATCTGATACAGACAGGAAATCCGGTTTGCAATAACAAAGATAAAAAAATAAGGGATATTGATAACAATCAGCCTTTTTACATCCGTGGCGGACAGCTTACCCTTCAGCTGGTTAAACAGTTTCTGAAAAAAATCAGACAGAAATTTCAGTTTTACAGTTCTGGTATGACTTTTCTTCAAAAATCTTACCTCGACTGCTCCTGATGGTTCTGTCTGACTTTATCTTTCTTCTGAACTTTCATCATACCCCTGAGTTTCTGCAGCTTCTGATGGATAGACGGTTTATTTGCCCGTTTAATTTGAGCCGTGGAAAAATCACGAAATGCCGCATTTAATGCGTCCTGATCTCTCCCTTTAAAAAACACCATATATACAGGTGGATCTTTGCTCTTATCTTTTTTCAGGGCATAATTGATGCCGTATTTTCTGGCATACCGCTCAAAAGAACGGATATTTTTGTTGGTAATCTCAATGTTGGTCATACCTCCATTTTGCTTTGCCAGCTGCTTCACTGTAACTTTTCCAGTCTTTTGCGACTGCATCTTTTGCTGCTTTTTTTGATTATGTGACCGAAGATAAGCCCGCATAGCAGCTTTTAACACATCTGCTGTCAGCTTCGTCGTTCGGATACATAATGCGATTGTTTTTTGCGTAACTTCTTCCTGCATTTACCTTTGACCGGAGCTTCTCCGGCTTCCTCCTTTCCATGAATTAACTGCTGTCCTCTATTGGAATCATTTTCATCACCTTCTTTCCTGATTATTCTTGCTGTAACTTCAGCCACTCCAGCTTAATATCCTGCTCATGCAGACGCTGATCCTGTCCTTGATAAATAATCGGAAGACACATTTCCATCAGCCTGCTGTATATTCTCTGATGATCCATATCCAGATCTGCTCTCGTCATATCCTGATAGGACAGATTTGTGGTCACAATCAGAGGTTTCTTAATACAATATCTGCGATCAATGATGTTATAGATCATTTCCAAGGCAAATTCTGAGTTGCGCTCAATTCCCAGATCATCAATAATCAGAAGCGGATAAGATACCAGATGGGAAATAAACTCATTTTTATCCGCATAGGGCTTAGTTAATTCATTTAAAATTCTGGAAAAATTGGTCATCATAACAGCAATCCCCTGTTCCATCAGTGCATTGGCAATACACCCTGCAAAGAAACTCTTCCCAGTTCCTACCGGTCCCATCAGCACATATCCAATATTGCGCTGCTGCATATCTTTCCAGTTCTCCACATACTGCCTTGCAATATCCAGCTTCGGTGTGCTGCCATTATCATTTTCAAACCGCCACTCCCGAAACCTTGGTTCTGTCAGCCCTACTGATTTCAGATTGCTCACCTTAATTGCAAAATCCTGTCTGCGTTCTTCCTCTTTCTGAGCTTCCAGCTTCTCTCTGTCACATCGACACAGACAAGGCAGGATTCTATCATGGCCGAGTACCTTATATCTGTTTTCTTTGCGTTCCCCACAAATACCACACCAGCGCAGCCCTTCTGCATCCAGATAATCTGTATTCTTCAGGTTCTGGTTTTCCTTTACTTTCTGTGCTGTCTGCTTAATGATATGCTCAACCATTAGAACCCCTTTCCTTCCGGCAGATCATAGTTCTTACCTGGAATATTCTTTTCTTCCTTTACCGCCCAGCTACAGATCGTAGCATAATGGTTCCGGTATTTTTTTCCTGTGGAAGCCATATAAGAAGATAGCCGTTCAATCCAGTTCTGCCAGTCATATGGGAACCTGTGCTTCAATTCTTTCAGTTCCCGGTCAGCCAGAATTACATTCTGAAAACTGCCAAAACTATACACAGATTCAGATTTCCTTATAAAAAAAGAATCAGTATTACTCTCTTCATTCTTATTTCTATCAGTATTACTTGCGTCTGACTGGCAGACTTCTGGAACTCTGGCTGACAGACTTCCAGATATCTGGCTCTCAGACATCCGGATATCTGATATGTCAGACTTCCGGACATCTGGCTCCCGGACTTCCGGCTCTCCCCTTGTCCGATTCACAGAAGCAAAATTCTTTACATAAATCAGATTGGGTTTGTTCAGTCCCACACGTTTCCGCTCAATCAGACCAATCCCATTTTCTTTTGTATCCAGCTCATCCAAAAGCTGATAAATACGGTATCTTGTCCATTTGAGGACTGACATCATTTCTTCAATGGTATATTGGATATACACATTCCCATTCTGATCTATCCAGCCATTCTTCCTGGATAATCCTACCCGGTCAAGCATCAAGCCGTATAATATCTTGGCTTCTGAGGAAAGACCGGCAAACCGTTCATCTGAAAAAAGAATCTTCGGAATCCGGAAGAATGTAAACTGCTCAGATTCATGCTCCTGAAAGTATGAAAACTCCATTGCATTTCTACTCCTGTTCTTTCTGCTCCGCAGTCATATCCAACATATTTTGTGTAAATCCAATCACGGCGGAAAGGTAAGATTTTCTTGCTTCACCAAGACAACATTCCACATCTTCAAGATATTTTTCTGGAAATTCAAAAAGAAGCTCAAATCCGATCAGCGTAGCCTGCAGCTGTTTATATTTTCCTGCTGTCCAGAGATTATCCAGAAATTTAATCAGTTTCTTTGAATCTTCTTTCGGATTATTGAAAACTGCTCGCAAAAATACTGCCAGCTCTTCTGCTGCTTCACAGGCATCATCATAGATGGCGTCTTCATCAATCTGTCCATCCTCATCAATATAGCCCCTCTGCTGCATATCAACGATCTTTCGCTTCTTAGGGCTGAGACTGTAATACGCCTCATCCTTATAACTGTCAAAAGATTCTTTGGTTCTTTCTGACATCAATGGCTCTGCTGTAACATGACCTCCCAGATTAAGATCTTCCAGTATTTCTTCTATAGCCGTTTGGAAATTATTCCTGTCTTCTTTATTCATTTTCGCCATGTATTTAGGTGAAATACCTGTAAAGCATCTTGCATAGCCACACCCTGATGCTCTGCAAAAATCCTCTTCATTACTTTCTTTCATTTTCTTCATTATGTCTTCCTCCATCTGTTTTTCATTGTCAGTAATATCCTTCACATAGAACTGGCAGAGTTTCCCTGGATAAGGTACTGTCACTTCTACCATTTGATCATGTTCTTCCAGTTCTGCAAGTGCCTGGTCAATCCGATATCTGGATATATTCAGATATTTCTTCATTTCTTGTTTTGGATAAATCACATAAGTGTCTCCATACTCATCTACCCACTCATTTCTGATGGCCATTTCCTTTCTGTCCAACAGTAGTGCATAGATAAGTTTCGCGTCCATAGATAAATCCTCGTACTGCTTATCATAGAAAAGCACTTTCGGAACATTCAAACACTCTACCGGCATAAATTCTGAATTATTATTCACGATTTTCCTCCTCTTTCATAAGTTTTTTTAAGTTGATCAGATCATCCATTTCACTCAACCGCCCAATCAGCATTTTCAGATACGTAACAAAATAAGTGCTGTACATTCGCTGCGCTTCTTCCTGCAAAGATGCTGCATAGAATGTTTCCAGTTCCTCATGCGGTCTGCTGTTTCTGTAAAGCTGCTGAACATACAGGTGAATGTGCATATAATGCTGTTTCATGGATAATTCCTTCAGATATAAGGAAATTGTCTGAAGTTCTGACATATCCAGATTTTTCTCCAGCATCGCAGCCAGGAAAAAAACAGCCTCTTTCATGGCTGCCTTCTGGATTTCATATTCATCTGCTTTTTCATTTTCTGTCAGGATTCCTTTTTCCTGCATCAGTTCTTTATCTACCTGATTCATTTTGCCCTCCTTATCGAAACGGTAATTCTTCTCCATATCCATCCGGGATATGCTGAAACCCATCTGCATCTGCTTCTGGAAAAGGTATCGGAGTGTTCCCACTAGCATCTTTTCCGTCAGCGAATTCCAGTCGGCTTGCAGTTACCTCTGTGGTATAGACCGTTTTATCTGTTTCCTTATCTTTATAGCTTCCGATCATCAGCTCACCAAGTATTGCAACACGCTTTCCTTTTGTCAGGTAATCCCTTGCGAAATCTGCCTGTTTTCCAAAAGTTGTAATTTTAATATAATTGACACCTTTATTAAAATTTCTCGGCACCGCCAGATAAAATGATGCAATATGATACTTTCCTTTTTCTGTCTCGACTTCACTATAACTGGGATCTCTCACCAGACGTCCAATAAGTACAACCATATTCATCCATCCTTCCCCCCTTTCTTACTCTATTTGCTACCTTACTGGCAACACAAGAGTACGGCAGAAAAACTAATCTGCCGCACAGCTTCTATTGTCAGCAGCCCTGGCATTAACCAGGGCTGTCATCATTTCAGAAAACAGTGCTAGATTGTCTCTTCACATGTGTAACCCATTTCAGGGTACACCCAATCCGTTCACGCCATTGCAGGCAGTCTCAGCCATATCGTGTATGGTCTTCAGATTCCTCACTTTATCTGACCGGCATCATCGGGAGTATCATTATTGATCCGCTGCTTTCCATAGAAAAGCCATATGCAGACCTCTGTTTCTATTATCCTTACGGACTATCCGGAACTCTCTACAGCAGCTCCGGCGAATTGGCAAGCTCATTCAGTTGTCATTGTACTCAAGCTGCCACGACTTAAATGATGGTGTGGCCTGCTCAATTCCTAAATACAAAAGGTGGGGATTTAGTTAAGAATCTTTTTGAAAAAATTTTTGATATAATTTTCAGAACTGTAAAAGTCAAAAAAATAGTCCTGCCAGACAACGATGTTATCTGACAGGACACTATTGATTGTGATTTCCTTAATTATGATGTCATAAAACTGTTTCCCTCAAATGGACTTTCGCTTCCCTCTGCGTCATCCATGAGTATATTCATTGCAATAATATATTTTGCAGCATGTGGCTGCTGGTCTATCATCTCTTCCAGAGATTCTTCCAAATCGTATTTATGATAGCGAACCCAACAAGCTAAGTTACAGGATTGCTGAACAATATCACGAATCATGCTCCGCATGGTTTCTTCATATAAATGAATTGCGTCTGCATCAATCTTTTCGATATTCTCCTGTAATTGCCTGTCTGCTTCTTCTTTCCTCTGATTTAACAATTCATATTGTTCCTGATAGCGTGCTTGGTATTCCTCAGGTAATTGAATAAACGCCCATAAAGCCTTTACAACATCTGGATCCAGATCTCTTTTTAATGCTGGTAGCTGAATATATTCTTTCTCCATAATAGTTTCCTCACTTAATAATCAATTCTCCAATTTTGTGTTGTGCTGATTCCAGTATAACTTCCATAAACACTCCAAGCCACAGAAAGAACAGCAAGATGCCACCGGCAACTGCAAGTAAAGCAAACCGCTCCCATTGTCTGTACCAGAGCAATGTTCCAATCAGCATAAAACCCAGAATCAGATTGATAAGGCCTTTTCCGATGCAGTATATTTCAACTGCGATCTTTACCAGTAAATGGGCAGTGGCTAATAATAACCACACCGGTAACAATAAAATTTTTCCTGCCATTCTTAAAATGATCATAAGTACCTCCTTCAGTTTGCGTACTGTGGCATGTCGTGATTTACCTCTGCTTTATAATAGCTTCCAATCGTTGATGGCGCATTAAATAAAGCAGCCAGCAAATATTGTTTTATGTTTCTGACTTTCGTAGTATTTTTATCCATGCACTCCAGCACATACTCGATATGCGAATAATTCAGTTTCAGTAATTTTCCCTTCACAAAGCCTGCCGGATAATATTCGCCGGCGATCCGTATCATATCCTTTTCAGTTTGAACGGTCTCCAGAATCAGCTGATATATTTCTTCTACCAGATCCTGCTCTCTGCTGTATGTATGCAGTAAAACATCAAAATCAATATTTTTCTTTACCAGTTCAGCATAAGCATTGATTGTCTGTTCTTTTTGATCACATCGAATCCTATCGCCATCTGATTTGATATGATTCGATTTTATATTACTCTGGTTATTATAATTCATATAAGTCTTATTATATAGAGGTACCGTTTTGGGAACCTCTTGAAGTCCGCTATTTGGCACTTCTGAGGTATCTGTTTCGGCACCTCTGAGGTGCTTATTCATCACCTCAGAAGTTCCTATTTCGATACTTCTATGTACCAAATCTTTTTCCTGTGAAGTTCCCATTTCATTACTTCTTTGACTACTCTGATGTACTATAAAGCTCTTAACATATATAATGTTCGGCAATCCAAAGCCTCTCTTTTTCTTTTCAATCAGTCCTATTTTCTCCAATTCTGTGAGATAATCCATTGCTTTTTTCTTAGAGAATCCCAAGTCACTTTGTATCTCCGTGATCTGATAGATAATGTACACCTTGTTTTCTTCGTCAAGCCATTTATTTTTCATTGACAGTCCCATTCTGTCCAGAAGTACCGAGTAAAGGACTTTAGCTGATAAAGACAGTGCGGAAAATGCTTCATCTAATAATAATATTCTTGGAATCCGGATAAAACTGAACTGATCAGCCTGAGTGCCATAATAGTATTCAAAATTCATACTGTTATCTCACCTCTTTTCCATTGATCCAGAAGTTCCAGAATTACACTTTCCATATCCTCCGCCGTATATTTATCAGAGAAGTAATTTCTCAGTTTTTTCTCTGATAACGTGATTTTTTGTTCCTGCTTCCTGCCAGGCTGACTGTTTACCAGTATGGAGATCATTTTCGCCTGCGTCATCGGTCCTGCTTCAAGTGCTGTGCGGAGTGCCGCTACCTGAACTGCTTTAACCGTACCATTTTCCTTGATGTATTCAAATAACCATGTTTGAATCTCTTTGTCAATATAGGAAATGTCAACCGCAACAGTAAACTGCAGACGTTTCTTATCTACATAATCAAGAAGGTCTGGAATGAGTTCCGTAAGTCGGATATACCTTCTAACTTGATTTTTACTTTCTCCTACCTGCTGTCCAATTACCGCTGCTGTTTCTGACCTCCACCCATTTTGGGTGTAAGTGGAATCTGCTATATCATTTCTGGCACCTTGCCTCTTCATCGCATCCATTTTCATTTTATATGCAAATGCCTTTTCACTTGGGAGCAACTCTTCCCTTTGAATATTAGCATCTACCATTATGACAATGGCTTCATCGTCTTCCATATCCCGCACAATGGCTGGTATAGTTTCCAGTCCTGCTTTTATCGCTGCGTGCATTCTTCGATGCCCGGATATCATCTCATAGCTGTTATTCTTATCTGGCCTTACTAAAACAGGCGTCAGCACACCATTCTGTTTAATACTCTCTACCAGGTCATCCATCTTATCGTCATCCAAAACCTTAAATGGATGATTTACAAAGCTGTGTATTCTGCTAATCTCAATATCTGTTGCACTTTCCTCACCGGATACTCCCAGCAGTTCATCTATACTAGGCATCTTTATTTTGTCTGCACTCTTACTCTTCATTTCCCAGTACCTCCTTTGCAATCGTCTCATATGCTTTCGCTACTTTTCCATTCAGGCAATGAGAAAAAATGCTGACACCTTCTGCACTTGTTTCAGCTGCTTTCACTGACATAGGAATCACTGTATCAAAAATCTCTATTTTCTCACCATAGGCTTCACGCACTTTGCCAGCCACATCCTTTGCATAGTTTGTGCGAAAGTCCACCATTGTAAGAAGAATCCCTTCAAATATCAGCTTCCTATTCAGCCGCTTCTTCACCATTGCAATCGTATGTATCAGCTGCTGAAGACCTTTCACCGGAAGGTAAGCCGCCTGTACTGGAATCAACACGGAATCCGCAGCTACCAGCGCATTAATTGTCATTAGTCCCAGGCTTGGCATACAGTCAATCAAGATATAGTCGTACTTCGTTCTCACAGCCTCAATATATTCCTTCATAATCAGTTCCCTGCTCATCACATTCCCCATTGTTACTTCCAATGCAGACAATTCGATATTTGCCGGAAGCAGATCTACATTTTCTTTATGATGCAGAATGCCATCTGTGATCTCAAATTCTTTTTCATTGATGATAGCCATCATAATTGTAGCAAGTGTAGTTCCTATTTCGTCCGGTTCTACATAACCAAGACTTGCTGTAAGGCTCCCCTGTGGATCTGCATCAATCAGCAACACTTTCTTTCCCTGTCTGGCAAGTCCAATTCCAAGATTTACGGTTGTGGTGGTTTTTCCAACTCCACCTTTCTGGTTTGATATTGCGATTACTCTACACATAATTTTCCTCCTATTTTGCTACCGTTTTCTGCGGTTTCCATTGGTTTAACATGCTCAGTATCTCTTCTTTCATTTCTGCCGGGGTATATGATTTTGGGAAATACCGATACAGTTGTTCGTTGTTAAACATCACTCTGGTAATTTCCCCTTTTTTGATCTCACCCATGATCTCTCTCATTTTTGTTCCCGTCAGCTTTTTCTCACGGCTTAATTTCTTCATTCTCTGTGCCTGGGAAATGGATGGGACTGCCTGTGTATACTCCATAGCATCTATAAATTCCTTTTGTTCCTCTATCGTTAAATACGAAAGTTCCACAGCCGGGTTAAATGAAAGTTCACCGTTATCCAGCTTTTCCAGTAACTCAGGAATAAGATCCGTCAACTTCAGATACCGCTGTACCTGTTTTGCGCTGTCACCAAATTCTTCACCAATGATTTCTACTGTCTTTTTTCCTTTCAACGGGTAGTCAGACTGGCTACTTTTTCTTCTTCCTCCGGTTCGCTTCATAGCTTCATTCTTCATCTTATAAGCAAAAGCCTTTTCACTGAATGTTATCTGCTGCCTCTGTAAATTGGAATCCACCATATTAATTACTGCTTCATCATCCGACATGACTCTGATAATGACCGGCACCTTCCTGTAACCAAACTTTTCAGCAGCTGCCTTTCTTCTGTGTCCGGAGATAATCTCATAAACACCATCTGGAATCGGTCGTACAATCAGTGGATTTATGATTCCGTATTTCTCAACACTCGCACTGAGCCGAATCATTTCCTGATCCATCCGAACCTTAAATGGATGGTTCTTAAAGGTCCGCAGACGTTCCAGCTGAATCTCTATAATTTTTTCGCCATCTTCTGGAACTGATGCACTTCGTGTATCCACTGTATCCATATCTTTCCTCCATTTCTTATCTGCAACAGAAAAAGCCTGTCCAGATAGATTTCTTTTTGAAATCTGATCCAAACAGGCTTACTGTTGACCTTAGTTTTCACTAAGCAAAGATCTTATTGTATTCACGCCTAATAACTTACCGCCGGATATTTCCCTTCCTCTTTTTTCTTATCTGAGCTTGAATTTACATCCACTTTCTCAAATAAACAGCTGGCTTTTCTCTTTTATTAGAATTTCGATTTATTTCCAGCTATTATATAAGCAGTGCGTTTTATTAGACAGCGGCTAATAGGATTCTTTCCGTATTAGCTGATATTCCATTCCATTTTCCACTTGAAAAAACAAAAAAGCGGAAATTATATTAGAAATTTTTCTAATACATTCCGCTTTTAATAGGACGTCCCGTGCGGGAATCGAACCCACATCTAGTGCTTAGGAGGCACTTGTTCTATCCATTAAACTAACAGGACAAATACCGGATTTTTGGCTTAAAATCAAGGTTTTCAGCCATTTCAACGGCATTGGATTTTATGATTTAAAACTGACTTGCGTCAGCTGAATCAATCTTATATGATGAAATTTTTTGGTATGAAGCTATCGCCTTTTCCAAAAACGCATGTCCTCTTAATTGTGACATCACATAACAGAATCGAACTCAAATTCATTTTTCTGTTATACGCCGAGGCGATAACTCTGGTCACCGCTTAGGAGGCAATCGCTCTATCCTACTGAGCTACAGGAACTTATCTATATTATAACGGTTTTATGCAACCGCTACAACCAAATTATTCAGTTTTGGACTTGAACGGGCTGCCACTTAGGAGGCACTTGTTCTATCCATTAAACTAACAGGACAAATCTGTAGCTTCAATTGTACTATAATTACACACAAATTACAAGACTTTTCTTCTGTTCCGCCCTTATAATGGTTACTGTTCGTTAGAGCATGTTTGAAAAAAGCTTTCTACAAGATGTGCATCATGAAGCAGTTACCACTTCTGAAATATAAATTGATACACTATACGGTTGGCATCTGTATACTTGTAAGAGCTTTGGCACAGTGCTAGAATAGTAAAAGTTGTATTTTTCAAATAGATTTCTAATTACCAGAAGGAGACCTCAGCCATGCAGCAGGAATTCATTACAGTAACCTTCAATCGCACGAAGATCGCGATCCGATGTGCAGACATTCTCTATGTGATCATGTCAGATGATCATTGCAGGATTCATATGTTTGATGGAAACGTGTATCGTTGCCGAATGACACTGAAAGAATTAAAGAAACAATTGAATGAAGAATTTATTGAGGTAAAACGTGGCTGTATGGTAGCTGTATCTGCAATCAGTGATATTGGAGACAGGATTTTGCTGTCTAATGGTGAGAAAATTTGCTATACAAAACGTAAAAAAAGGGTGCTCAGAGAAGAACTGCAGAAAAATCAGGAGCTTATAATTGCAAAAATCAGTAAAAAAAAGCTGCCGCTGACAGCAGAAGAGTATCGCAAATATTATAAAATATGTGATGCTCTCCCTTTTGCATTCACGGATATAGAAATGGTATTCAATGAAGAAAAAAAGGCAGTGGACTGGATCTTCCGCTATGGGAACGAAGCGCTGGCTGCCCTAGAAAAGCAGCCCTTAGACAAGATGATCGGAAGTTCCTTTTCCAGTCTTTTTTCCAATATGGATGCGAAATGGCTTCATGTTTATGAACGTGCCACCTTGTATGGTGAAACGCTGGAAATCATGGATTATAGTCCTGAAATAGATACGAATCTGAAAATTATATGTTTTCCCACATTTCCGGGACACTGTGGATGCATTTTGTTTAATGCAGACAAAATGAAATCTATAAGTGAAAAAAATCATCTGGTCAGATTGGTTGAAGTTTCCATGAAAAGTAATTCCTCTAAATAACAAATGTCGTTTTACCGCTTATTAGGTTGATTTACCGCAATAGAAATGTTATTTTGCTATAATTCGATTGTTCCCCTGATACATTCATGCTATATTTTTATTAGATATTGTTTTTTGCAAGCAATTAAGATTTACAGCAGAAAATATCTGAATTTTTTGCAGAACAAGGGGGAAAACGTATCATGAAAAGAAAAAAAGCAGTTACTTTGACTACCGCTGCATTGGCACTTACTATGGCTGTCTGTGGCAGTTCCACCGCAATTGCCGCATCAGAATTAACAGCAGAAAGCAAACCAGCCACCCAGTATACCATTGATGCAAATCAGGAAGTTTATGCATTGCTGGATTTCGAGGATACTGAGGAGTTTGAAAATGCTACAAAAGGTCTGATTGCGTCTCCGGATACTCTGGATATTTATGATGAGAACGGGAAGCTTGTATGGAGTCAGACGGCATATGCTTTTCTGGATCAGGACGCTCCGGATACAGCGAATCCAAGTCTTTGGAGAGATACACAGCTGAATCATATTTATGGTCTTTTTGAAGTAACCGATGGAATCTATCAGGTGCGTGGCTATGATATGTCAAATATCACCTTCATAAAAGGTGATACGGGATGGATTGTAGTAGATCCACTGATGAGCATGGAATGTGCGGCAGCGGCTTTTTCGCTGGTGGAAGAGAATCTAGGCACTTTTCCTGTAAAGGCAGTGATTTACAGCCATTCCCATGTTGATCATTTCGGTGGAGTCAGGGGAATTATTTCAGAAGAAGATGTACAATCCGGTGATGTGCAGGTAATTGCACCGGAGGGCTTTGAGAAGCATGCTGTCAGCGAGAATATTTATGCAGGTACTGCCATGGGGCGCAGAGCAAGCTATCAGTATGGAACCATGCTTGAGGCCAGTGAAACAGGAGCTCTTGCCATTGGTATCGGCATGGGGCAGTCCAGGGGCAGTACAAGTTATATTTCTCCTACACTTGAAATCACAGAAACCGGTGAGAAGCATACTATTGATGGAGTGGAAATTGAATTTCAGCTTACTCCGGGTACCGAAGCACCGGCAGAGATGAACTTCTGGATTGGATCGAAAAATGCTTTGTGGATGGCTGAAAACTGTACAGGAACACTCCACAACCTGTATACACTCCGCGGAGCCCAGGTACGTGACGGAAACGCATGGGCAGAGTACATTATGGAATCTCTGGCACTTTATGGTGATCAGGCAGATGTAGTATTCCAGTCTCATAACTGGCCACATTGGGGAAAGGATATTATTCAGGAATATATGACCAATACTGCAGCTGTGTATAAGTTTATTAACGACCAGACATTGCTTTACATTAATGAAGGTTATACGGAGACAGAGATTGCTAATATGATCCAGCTTCCCAAGGAGTTGGAGAAAGTCTGGTATACCCGTCAGTATTATGGCACAGTTTCTCATAATTCGAAGGCAGTATATGAGAAATACATGGGATGGTATGACGGTAATCCAGTCCATCTTGCGGAACTTACACCATCGGATTATGCACAAAAGCTGGTAGAATATTTCGGTGACACAGATGCGGTTCTTGAAAAAGCAAAAGAAGATTTTGCAAAGGGAGAATATCAGTGGGTTGCCCAGATCACCAATACGTTGGTTTTTGCTGATCCGGAAAATATGGATGCACGTTATCTTTGTGCAGATGCATTAGAACAATTGGGGTATCAGGCAGAATCCGGTCCATGGCGCAGTGCTTACCTTTGTGCGGCACAGGAGCTGCGAAATGGTACAAATACCGATGATGCAACGCGAGGCAATGGTAACGGTGATGTTATTTTACATATGACACCTGAAATGATTTTGGATTATCTGGGAATTCTTGTAGATACAACGAAGGTTCCGGATCTGACGTTTACAGCAAATCTTATATTGCCAGAAGGTAATTATGTACTCCGTGTGAAAAATGGTGTACTTCTTTATCAGAAAGATACACAGGATGCGGATGCTGATGTGACATGGACTACCAAACGTGCCGGACTGCTGTCTATTATTCAGAAAAACGCGGAAAATGTTGCAGCTTTGATCCAGCAGGAGGGTGATGAGACCTGCCTGACACGATTGATGGATGCAGTTACGGTTACCTCAGAGTATAAATATTTTAATATTATCGAGCCATAAAATTTTTATGTAGAAAAACATGTTTTCGTAAATAACTATACCAATCGTGTAGGATGTGGATTCACTGGACACCTGGACGGCACCAGCCATTACAGAGAGTGATCCGGCAAACGTGAATTAATATTTCCACAGGATGCATTTATCAAGTAAAAAAGGATCCCTCGCAAGGTAGAAGGCTAACAAGCCTCGACCTTGCCGGGATCCTTTCATTTACATTCCTTTCATTTTAAAATCAGCTTTCCCATTCTGTTTCACCTTATACAAAGCCATATCTGCGCTTTTACAAAGAGACATAACGTCTTCTCCCTGTTCCGGGAATGCAGCTCCGCCTGCGCTGGCTGAAAGCTCTACAACCTCTCCTGTAGGCAGTGTAAGCTGGGAAATCATCCTCTGAAACGTTTCCATATAAGTCCGCTCCATTTCCCCTGTAAGATTCTTCAGGTAAACCACAAATTCATCACCGCCATACCGGCCGATTATGCTATCCTCCGGGAAACAGCTTTTCATAGTTTTCGCAAAATGCTTCAGGCAGAAGTCTCCATTGTTATGACCGTAAGTATCATTATAAATTTTAAAATTATCTACATCAATAAAGATGAAGATGCCTGGCGTTTTTTTACGCAATTCTTCTTCCACGGCAATCTGAAAAGCTCTGCGGTTCAGAATTCCGGTAAGAGGATCTGTAGTAGACAATCCCATGTATATTTTCTTATCTTTTTTCTCCAACAGCACAAGGGTCAGCATGTACAGTATCGTGAAGCCTACCAAAATACTTCCATATACTCCGCCCCAGGCGGAAAACTGCTGGGTAATATCAGAAATATTCTTATTTGTCAGTTCAACGATCACATACCAGCCTGGCATAACAGAAATACTTCTATAGGAAATTGTAGATTCCTCTCCTCTGATAATAGCGGAAAATCTCCCATCCTTCTTTCCGGAGCGCATGTCCTTTATCCACTGGTTGTAGGAATAACCTGCATCATACTGGAAATACTTCTGCTGAAGCAAAAGATTGTTCCAACTGCCAGACGTGCCGGAATTGTCACTAACACAGGTAATAAAATTTTCTGAATCGGCCTTTAACAGATGAATGTTGATCTTGCCCTGAAGAAGCTCATACTCACCCAGCTGTCTGAGATTTTCGATCATAATCGACACATAAAGTGTATGAACCAGTGAAGTATCCCCTACTGGCACAAAAACAGTCATGGTCATATTTCCAGTTCTGCTGGACTGGTAAGGATCCGAGTTAAAAGAAGTATCTGAAGCCAACGCCGCCTCATCCAGCTTCTTCTTTTTGATATCGGAAACAGCGCAGCTGCTGCTGCCATAAATTTCGCCATCATTCATAATAAAACCAATATCACCGAAAACAGTCTTGTCAAGATTTTTCTCCAGCTGTTCCAGGATTTCCTCCGGCTGGGCATTTTCCATAGACCGGATCATCTTTATATCTTCCTGTACATAGTTCTGAAGATATTCCATAGAATCATTCATCTTTTCCGCGTACAGGCCTGTGATCAGCTCCAGATGCTCTGTATTGAAATTCCGCGCAATTCTGCTCAGGTGAAAGTATGCCGCCACGATAATGACAAGGCAGACTGCCAGATACAAAGCCAGCAGGACTTTTCTTTTTGTTTTATTTTTTCTTCGATCTTTCATGAGACAGCATTCTCCATAAGGTAATCAGAATCAACCATAATGACTCCGGTATCAAAATACTTCTGCTCTGATTTTTCTCCCTTTATAAGAGAATTCAGGGAAAGCATTCCCAGATATCCCATCTGATCCTGTTTCTGCAACACAGTCACTCCATGATACTCCGGATTCTGAAGCATCTGTTTCGTTTCGTCCGCCAGGTCAAAACCCACCAGCACCACATCTGTTCTTTCTTCTTCGAAAAGAGTATTTACGATGCCGACAGTAGATGTGTTATTACAACCGAAAAAGCCCTTTATATCTGCATTTTCTCTCAATAATGCAGAAGCATCCGATTGTGCCTTTTTCGTATCACCGCCATTAACTCTTATATCCTGAACGATTTCCCACTGCTCCGGTGCATTGCCCGCCCAGAAATTCAGGAATCCGGAAACACGGTTTACCATTGCCTGGGAGGTATCCGATGACAACTGGATTCCCACTTCCAGTGGGTCTGTCGGTGAATTTCCTGCATCATACAACATCTCCAGCATTTCTTTCGCTGCCATTTCTCCGGCATCTATATTATCTGTCATGTAACAGGCATCAAATTCGCTGCTGTTAATCGAAGAATCAATAAGTACTACCGGAATATCCTTTTCCCGTACCTTCTGACAGCTGTCTGCCAGTGAATTGGAATCCTGCTGGCTCCGGCAGCGCCTTGCTCCATAGCCTGGTTCATCAGGTCAATCTGACCGGAAATGTCAGTTTCGTTATCAATTCCACCAAGATAAACCGCTTCATCCAGTTTTTTTGCAGCTTCTGTTATACCATCTATTACTTTTTCCCAGTAAGCACCATGATAATTTTTCAGAATAACATATATTTGCTTATCGCTTTCCGGATTAGAAATACAGGTATAGTCCACCACAGCGGGCTGCTCTGCTGCCTCCTCCATGTTTGCCTTCGAACTCCCCGAGCAGCCTCCCAGCAGAACAGATGCCACTCCCACAAAAATCAACCGATATGCTTTCGTTCGTCTCATTTTTTCCCCAGTACTTATACTCCAAATTGTAACGCTTGCAGCGCAGATATTGAATAGTTACCAGATATTTTACATTTTTGCATATATTTTTTGTGTATATCTGATATATTATATGCCTGATGTATAAGGGCTGTCAATGTCTATTCTTCACGATTCCCAGTCTGCATCCTCCGTTTCTGATTTCTGTTATCTATTTTTCATACTCCTTAACCTTCTTTTCATACTCTTCCTGGTTTTCTATTACATGTTTTACAATATGTCCATGGCTTTTCTTCTTGGCAGCCAGATTCCGGCCAGGACGTTCGGCATATTGATCTTCGGGAATCTCCAATGCATTTGCCACGGCATGAATAATTCCGTTGCTGCTGTATGTGGCTCCGCTGACAGCATCAATGTTCAGACTTTGTTCCTCTTTCATCTCTTCAATTACAACTGGCGCAGCTTTGAAAAAATATTCTTCTGTGTCACAGTATGAGAAGATGGAAATATCCGTTACCTGCTGATTTTCCACAGTAACCTGAACTTCTACATCACCACGAAAGGCATCGGCAGATCCTGTATATACGCCATCGACAAGGTTCCGGAAGCGGCCTGCAGAAATAAATTCAGCCTTGTCCGCAGCTTTATCATCAGAACCATTCTCCGCAGTCTCTGAAGTTCCTGCCTCCTTCAAAGCATTCTGTACAGCCTGAATCAGCCCCTTACTGCTATATGTAGCACCGGATACGGTATCTGCATTCGTATTCTGCTGTCCGATTATTGCAGAAAAGATTTCAGCTTTCGCTTTTTCCATATAAGACTTGTCATCCTCATAACTATCCAGTGTAAGACTGGTTATTTTTCCGTCCGCCACACTTACAGTGACACGCATCGCTCCACGATAGCCCTCACCTGTTCCAGTATAAGTACCGTCTTTATATCTGAAACCTTCAACAACACCGCCTGCTATATTTCTATCCTTCGTATAGCTTCTCGCCGTAAGGAGCCGGGAAGCCCCAATCATCACACACGTGAGCAATACTCCGATCACCATTCCATATTTAATTCCAAAATGCGCATTTCCTTTCGGACACCAGCTAATGCACTGCTGGCACGCAATGCACTCTCCACCTGTAACTTGTTCCTTTTTCGTAAAATCAATTCCCATGCTGCATTTCGCAGTACACAAAGAACAGGCACTGCATTCTCGTCCGGGCTTTTCGATTTTCAAAAATGCACCTCTGGAAATCAGTGCATACACCGCTCCCATTGGACAGAAATATCTGCAAAAGAATCTCTTTACCAACACTGATCCTGCCAAAATCACCAAGAGTAAAATTCCCCCACCGAGCACAAAGGCTTCACTCCCGGCCAATGTCCAGGCGCAATATACTGGCCAAATATTTCCCACGGACCTTGCTTTTTCCAGGTCAAAACACCACTCCATATAAATATTACAAAATAAACAAGTACTCCATATTTTGCCAGTTTCAGAACTCTGTCAGCTTTCTTGTATATTTCTGGATTTCTGTTCCGCCTCCAGCTGCCTTTTCCCAGCTTCCGCGCTGCAAACCACAAGAAATCCTGCACAGCTCCAAAGCTGCAGAAAAATCCGCAAAAAAATCTCCCCACCAGTACACTTCCTGGCACTGTCGCAATTAGTACATACACCGAATACCTGACACTCTCCCAGGAAATACTTCCAGCATAGATCTGGGAAAAAATATCTCCAATAGCTGTAAATCCTGTTACGAACAGTTCTGGGATTAAGATAAACGACAGTAGTTGGATAACTATTTTTATCCAGTTGTTCTTTCTATTTTTCATTTTTTAGCTGCTTCTTTTTGTAGGCTATCTTTTTTCAACTGCTTCCAAAATTTCCATTTCACAAACACCGAAAGTCTATCAATAATCATAAAAAAGCACTCCTTTCCAAGTAATAGTATACTCAAAAAAGAATGCCTTTTCTATCATTTTCACATTATTTCTTCACTTTACCGAAAGCTATACATCATCCCAACAACGCCTTCATAATCCCCGCATAGCACACCGACATATTTGTCAGATCTTTCACCTCCGCATACTCATCAATGGTATGCGCCAAATTTTCCCTTGCAGGTCCCATTCCAATAGTACGGATGTCAGCTTCTCCTGCATAATGACTTCCATTTGTACAGAAATTGTAGGTAGTTACCTCTGGAGAAAAACCCTCTTTTTCCAGTTCGGATTTTATTTTTGCTACCCACTCCTCTTCTGCGCCAAACAGCCAGCCTGGGAAAAAGCGTTCTCCCTGGATTTTTTCTCCGGTGTAGCATTCCCCTTTTCCCACTGCATAAGAAACTTTATAGGAAAACTGCGGATCCTTTTTCTTCAGCTCTTCCATTTTTTCAATGATTGGCTGAAGCACGCTTTCCTTGGTTTCACCTACCAGAAGTCTGCGGTCATAGGTTGCACGGCAGTATTCCGGAACAACGGAGGCTCCTGGATATGGGGAAGATTTTACGTCTGTCAGCTCCAGGATTCCTTTTCCCAGTTTATCCTGGACAGGCGGCTCGATCTCACGGATAGCCTGAATGGCCTCACACATTTTATATACTGCATTTACGCCCTTTTCCGGGTTTGCTGAATGTGCCGGGACACCAAAGGTCTCAACCACAATTTCCGCACGGCCACGCTGTCCTACTTTTAAATTCATTTCAGATGCTTCACCAATTACCACATAATCCGGTTTCACTTTCTCACTTATTTTTCGCGCGGCAACACCTTCGAAGCATTCTTCATGCACAACACCTGCCACATATACATCTCCGGCAAAATTTTTCCCATTTTCCACCGCATATCTATGCGCAGCAACTGTAAATGCAGCTACCGCACCTTTCATATCAGCAGATCCTCTTCCATAAAGCTTTCCCTCTTCAACAACTGCATGAAATGGATCATGTTTCCAGTCCTTTAAATTTCCAACTGGAACCGTGTCTATATGTCCATCAAACAGGACTTTCGAACCAGGATTTTTTCCTTTAATATGACCGATCACATTTCCGTAGCAGTCAGTTTCTATCTCATCAAAAACACCGGCCTCTTTCATATACGCCTTTAAAACTTCCGCCGCTTTATCCTCATGTCCTGAATAGCTCTGACAGTTTATCAGACTTTTTGCCAGCTCAATTACTTTTTCGTCCCATTTCTCACTTATCATCTACAAATACCTTTGTTGCACCAAGATTAGTTCTCAGTCCCATTAAAATTGTTTTCAATTTTTTCATAGTTAATTTCCGCCTCGTAAAAAAATTGTTTTTAAGTCTGAAAAAGGCGCAGACACATTGAAGTGTTCTACGCCTTTGTAGTTTCGTTTGCTTTTTGATGGTTCTGCATTATAGGAGCTTTTTTCGAAGTTGTCAAGAGCTTTTTTATTAACTTTGAGATTGTGTTTTATAACTTAAATTAAATTAGTCTATAAATATGAATCTAAAGATTCGTCTAAAAATGCAGCTGCCCCTGCAGCCAAATCAGCCCCTTAAATCTGCGTCCCACGGCCGGTTCTCCCAGCAGATCCGCACAGTTTATACACACATCGAACTGGATATCATTGCACTCGATAGTCATCTGGCACAGTTTCTCACCAGTGAGAATGTTCTTAAAATTCACAAAATCCACGATTTCGCCCATCACACTATACTGGTCACATTCAATTCCATGAGGCATAAAACAGGTATCCACAATTGTCAGCACATCATCTGTGACAATACGCTCGGAAATCATGGAATACATATCCATATCTTCCATTGTAAGGTCTTCCATAGCTTCTTCATCACCATTTCTGGCAGCCGCGATCAGATTATTGCGGTTTTTTGTCAGCTCCCGCTCTACTTTTACAGCTTCTTTATCTTTCTGAACCGGAAAAAGGATCTTCCCTTCTCTTGCCAGTCCTGTAATCGTCAGTGGCTGTCCTTCACGCATATTCCCCTTATACTTCTCCAGCATATATTCTGCAGGATTCTGAAGATAAAAGATCAAAGTCACGCCAAGGCGCATGTCATCACACGCCCCTGCATAAGACTCTTTTTCTGCGTGTCTCTCCACGACTACACTCTCCTGAGAGGTGATTCCTGTGCCGCGAAAGAACGGAAATGAATATTCTACGTGAAACTCATTGTCTTCATCATACTGTCCACAGACTGTTATTCCACAGTCACAGCCATAATTCTTGGAATATTGTACAAAAACTCCATCTGGATGATTCTCCACTGCAATTTTCTCATCGTAAGTATTTATCACATCCTGAATGATTTCCTGCATTTCTTTACGTGACTTTACCTTTGAAAAGCCAACAGTTCTTAAATAACTATGCACATTATCACCTCCCTGTTAAGCAGTCTTATTGCGAATCAAACAACTTTTCAGATATTCTCCGGACCATCTGATATTTTACTTTTGACTATTACTATTTTCAGATCATTTACTTTTTATCTATTACTATTTTTAGATCAAAGTCCCATTTTTGGTATTTTTATACCATTTCGTTTTTGAGTCCAATTATTTGGACTTTTTCTCGATTTTTGTCATTCCACCCATGTATGGCTGAAGGGCAACTGGAATATTTACGCTTCCATCTGCATTCAGGTTGTTCTCAAGGAACGCAATCAGCATTCTTGGCGGAGCAACAACTGTGTTATTAAGAGTATGAGCAAGATATTTCTTGCCATCTTTTCCGTTCACACGGATTTTCAGACGACGTGCCTGTGCATCACCAAGGTTGGAGCAGCTTCCTACCTCAAAGTATTTCTTCTGTCTTGGAGACCATGCTTCAACATCCAGGGATTTCACTTTCAGGTCTGCCAGGTCACCAGAGCAGCATTCCAGTGTACGAACCGGAATATCCAGGGAACGAAACAGATCAACAGTGTTCTGCCACAGTTTGTCAAACCACATCTTGCTGTCCTCTGGATTGCAAACTACGATCATCTCCTGCTTCTCAAACTGGTGGATACGGTAAACGCCTCTCTCTTCAAGTCCATGAGCACCTTTCTCTTTACGGAAGCATGGAGAATAACTTGTAAGGGTTTTTGGAAGCTCTTCTTCCGGAATGATCTGGTCAATAAATTTACCAATCATAGAATGCTCACTGGTTCCGATCAGGTACAGATCCTCACCTTCGATCTTGTACATCATGGCATCCATCTCAGCGAAGCTCATAACACCTGTAACAACGTTACTTCTGATCATAAACGGCGGTACACAGTATGTGAACCCTCTGTTAATCATGAAATCACGTGCATATGCAATAACTGCAGAATGAAGTCTTGCGATATCACCCATCAGATAATAGAAACCATTACCGGCAACACGTCTTGCGCTATCAAGGTCGATTCCGTCAAAAGCTTCCATGATTTCTGTATGATACGGAACTTCGAAGTCCGGAACAACAGGTTCACCAAATTTCTCAATCTCAACGTTCTCGCTGTCATCTTTACCAATCGGTACAGATGGGTCAATGATATTCGGGATTACCATCATATCCTTCAGAAGCTCTTCCTCAACTTCTTTTTCTCTCTTGGAAAGTTCCTCAATACGCTCACCGGAAGCTGCAACCTGTTTCTTAACTTCCTCTGCTTCCTCCTTCTTTCCCTGGCCCATAAGAGCACCAATCTGTTTGGAAATTTTATTTCTCTCTGCACGAAGAGCTTCTACTTCCTGTTTGATCTCGCGGTTTTCCTTATCCAACTCCAGAACCTTGTCAACCAGCTCCAGTTTGCTATCCTGGAATTTATTGCGGATGTTCTGCTTTACGATTTCCGGGTTCTCTCTCACAAATTTGATGTCTAACATGTCTTCCTCCTGTACTGATACTTTATTTTTATGGCAAATATCTGTTTTATTTTTCCATATCTCTTTTTGCAGCAAGTATCTGTTTTGTTTTATAACAATATTGTCATCACTATTTATTTTTATAACAATTTTGTCATTTTTCGCTGTTTTTTATGGATTATATTCGCTTTTTACCAACTATTCGCAGCAACCAGTTTACTCATCTTTTTCGATATTTTCCAAGCCAAAATTTACAGCTTTTCTAAGGGCTTCAAGTTCTTCCTGGCTCAACATTACATAGGACTCTCCCTTTACAATTTCTTTCAGATAAAGGAAGCAATTGTCTCTGCTGTGTACTGCATTCAAAATTACTCCGGAATTATCCTGATCCAACAAAGCCAGTGCAAAACTGAGTTTTCCGCCTACATCATCGAACGCATCATACTTTTCAACTCCATATTTGCTGAACATAGATTCCAAATGATGTTTGATAAAGCTGATGTCGTGCTCATGATCCTCTTTGGCTTCATAAAGGCGGTCAATCTGAGCGAATTTTCGTACAAAAACTTTCTCAAGAGATTGTGCGTCACTGCCTTTCATGAACATCTTGTATTTACGTTCCAAACGGCTAAGCCTCATTTTGCTGCTGAATACATTCACCGCCAGAACGATGGTCAGAATCAGCAGTAAAATAATAATGATACCCGGGTCGATTCCCAGGCTGTCAAAAATACTGCTCATGCACTCTCCTTATCTTATTGATTCAAACAACTCAATGATTCTTTCCAGTTCATCTCTGGAATAATATTCAATTTCAATTTTACCTTTATTATTTTTCTTTCTGTGTATAAAAACCCGAGTTCCCACGATTCCCTTCATTTTCTCTTCAAGACTCTCGTAAATCGCATCTTCAGCTGTATTTACTATTTTCTGAGTTTTCTTCGGTGGCTCCACAATATGTTTTACCAATTTTTCAGTCTCTCGAACACTTAATTTCTCATCAAAAATCTTCATTGCCACACTTGTCTGCTTATCCTTGTCTGTAATCGCAAGAATTGCACGAGCATGCCCAGCTGAAATCATCTCATCAATCAGCATCTGCTGAACTCTTTCATCCAATTTCAAAAGACGAAGGGAATTAGTCACTGCAGTTCTGCTCTTAGAAACGCGTTCTGCAATATTATCCTGTTTCAGCTTAAATTCGTCGATCAGACGCTTATAGGCCATCGCTTCCTCTATTGGATTTAAGTCTTCCCGCTGAATATTTTCAATCAGGGAAATCTCAACTACCTGCTGATCATTAAATTCCTTAATGATTACCGGAACTTCTTTCAACCCGGCAAGTTTGGCTGCTCTCCATCTTCTCTCGCCTGCAATAATCTCATAGTAATCGCCCTTATCCGAAACCAGAAGTGGCTGTAAGATGCCAAACTGCTTAATTGATTCAGATAATTCCAGTAAAGCATCCTCATCAAACTGCTTGCGTGGCTGAGTTCTGTTTGGCTCTACCTTTGAAATCTTCACAAGCATTTCAGATTTCTTCGGTTCTTCAACTACTGCAGCTTGTGCTGTATCTTTTGTTTCTGCAGCACTCTTCACTGCTGAAGCATTCAAAGAACCTTCTTCCTGCTGATGTAAGCTTTCATTTGTGGCAACTGACTTTTGCTCCGGCTTTTTTTCAGCTGGCTTCACTGACTTCTCCGGGAAAAGAGCATCCAGACCTCTTCCAAGACCTTTCTTCTTAACTGCCATTACTCAACCTCCCTGTTTATCACTTCTTCTGCAAGAAGGCGATAAGCTTCTGCTCCTGTGGATCTCGGATCATAAAGAGTAATCGGCTGTCCGTAACTTGGAGCTTCTGCCAGTCTGACATTTCTCGGAATAATGGTCTTGTAAATATTCTGCTGAAGATTTTCCTTAACATTCTCTACTACCTGCAGCGATAAATTTGTACGGGCATCATACATAGTAAACACAACGCCCTCAATCTCAAGATCATTATTCAGTCTGTCCTTTACCAGATCAATAGTATGTATCAACTGTGATAGTCCTTCCAATGCATAGTACTCACACTGAATCGGAACCAAAACAGATGTCGCAGCAGTAAGTGCATTAATAGTAAGCATATTCAGAGATGGGGGACAATCAATAATAATATAATCATAATTATTCTTTATTTTGTCAGTAATCTCTTTCAATATGTATTCTTTATTATCAATACCAACAAGCTCAATCTCTGCGCCAGACAGATTTACATTTGATGGTATCAAATCTACATTTTCTACTACATCTTTGACAATCGTCTTCTCAACATCGGACTGTCCTACCAGAAGTTCATACAAGGTATCTTCTACTTCATTTTTATCAACACCTAATCCACTGGTAGTGTTTCCCTGAGGATCCATGTCAATTGTCAGAACTTTTTTTCCCTGTTCTGCCAGGCATGCAGAAAGATTAATGGCTGTGGTAGATTTACCAA
>ENA-UONU01000927-UONU01000927.1-human-gut-metagenome-genome-assembly--contig:-CS51-NODE-927-length-25317-cov-4.021336_pt1 | contig 25317 bp, 24 predicted proteins | sample MGYA00242462_ERZ724009 | MGnify/ENA metagenome assembly ERZ724009 | reverse complement strand
GGAAAAAGAATCCTCTCCCAGTCCGGAGGAAGGGAGCCGGGAAGAGAAAGCAGCGGAACAAAAGCAAAAGGATGCACAAAGTCCTAGGTCTGCCTCTGACAAGGGCCCTGGTTTCTGGAAGAAGCTGGGAAAGGGGAAGGAGCGTTTTCAAAGATTCCGGTTTTCTTTCCAGTCGGTTTGTGATAAGTTGAAAAGTATAAGGGATTCCCTCTCTGAAAAGTGGGAGTGGCTTCAGAATGAAAAGAACCAGGCTTCCCTTCGCCTTCTGTGGAGGCAGCTTGAACGGCTTTGCCGCCATATATGTCCGGGAAAGGGAATGATCAGCCTGACCTTTGGGTTTGAGGATCCCTACACAACAGGGCAGGTGCTGGAAGCAGCCAGTCTGATCTATCCTTTTTGCCATAACCATCTTTCCCTTTATCCTGTTTTTGACGAGCTTGTTTTGGAGGCGGAGGGAAGTGTGAGGGGAAGGATCCGGCTGTCTTTCCTTCTGTGGCTGGTTCTTCAGGTGCTGTTTGACAAGCATACCCGCAGGCTGCTTTTGGGGCTTCGGAAAAAATAGCTTGTGCGGCGGAGTGTATATAAAATATAAGAGAGAGGACATATTATGGCGGAAAATCAGTTTACATCTACGATTGATACCTTGTTTAAAGGAATGGATCAGTTTGTGAATACCAAAACAGTAGTAGGACAGCCGGTGCAGGTGGGAGAGACGATCATTGTGCCTCTTATCGATGTTACCTGCGGCATGGCCGCCGGTTCCTTTGCTGAGGGCGGGAAACAGAAACAGCGGGGAGGGGGAGGAATGAGCGCGAAGATGAGTCCCAGCGCTGTCCTTGTGATCCAAAATGGCGTTACCCGGCTGGTGAATGTGAAGAATCAGGATGCCCTCACAAAGGTTATGGATATGGCCCCGGATCTTATCAATAAGTTTTTAGGCGGAAAACCTCCTGTGTCAGAGGAGACCCTTCAGGCGGCAAAGGATACAGCTGCTTCCTATGATAACGGATCTGTGGAGCATATTCCCACAGAGGAGTAAAAGGGTCGTGAATGACAGCCCGCCTTTCTGCATAGAATAGAGAAGGGCATGGTTCAGCATGCCTGGGAAGTGGGAGGATAGACCGGATATGAAACGTGTATGCGGGCTTATGCTGTTTTGTTTTGGGCTGGGTATGGCAGTGCTTCTTTTTATTCCTGAGACGATCTGCACCTTTTTGTTTATTGTGGCCTGCCTGGTGCTGGGATACAATTTGTTTTGCTGCTAAAGTTGATGGGGACTGTCTGCCTGAGGGTCTTTGTACCGGGCGGGCAGTCCGTTTTGCTGGGAAATTTCTGGAAATGGGGACAAAAAAAGCACTGCCTCATGGCAATGCTCTTTTGCAGTAGTCTGTTGGATTAAGCTCTCTCTACGAGGCCGGAACGTAAGCAGGAAGTACATACGTACATTCTCTTGGTTCCGCCGTTAACCTTGACCTTGACAGATTTTACGTTTGCTTTCCACATTTTGTTGGATCTTCTATGGGAATGGCTCACCTGATTACCAAAATGAGCTGCCTTTTCACAGATTGCACACTTAGCCATACTATTGCACCTCCTTAACACGTTACTTGGATTTTATATATGGAAAAATCCACAACAAGTGTATGATACCAGATGTTTGCAGATTTTGCAAGCGAAAAAAATAAATTTCTTTCTTTTTTTCAGAAAATAGTGTATACTGTCTCTATTAGAGAAACGGAGGTGCGTATATGAAGGGACGAATCAGCAATAAGATGGGTGAGATCCAGATCAACCCTGACGTCATTGCCTTATATGCAGGAACCATCGCGGTAGAATGTTTTGGTATTGTGGGAATGGCAGCGGTCAGCATGAAGGACGGGCTGGTCAAGCTGCTGAAGCGGGAGAGCCTGACCCATGGCATCAATGTAGATATAAAGGATAACCGGATCTCCATTGATTTTCACGTGATCGTATCCTACGGGGTAAGTATTTCGGCCGTGGCGGACAATCTGATCGAGAGCGTGAAATACAGAGTAGAAGAATTCACCGGCATAGAGGTTGAGAAGATCAACATTTATGTGGAAGGTGTCAGAGTGATTGACTAGGAGGAAGCAGCTTGTGGGTATGAGTACAATAGATTCCAGCATGCTGAAACATGCTTTTTTGGCAGGTGCAAAGCGTCTGGAGGAGAAAAAGGACTGGATCAATGAATTGAATGTATTCCCTGTGCCGGATGGCGATACGGGAACTAACATGACTTTGACCATTATGGCAGCCGCAAAAGAGGTGTCTGAGCTGGAAGATCCTTCCATAGAGCAGCTGGCCAAGGCCATATCTTCCGGCTCTTTGCGAGGTGCAAGAGGAAATTCCGGCGTGATCCTGTCACAGCTTTTGAGGGGATTTGCAAAGGAGATCAAGTCCTGTGAGGCGATCAGCACCACGATCTTAGCCAATGCTATGGTAAGAGGAACGGAAACTGCCTATAAGGCTGTTATGAAGCCTAAGGAGGGAACGATCCTTACTGTGGCGAAGGCAATGGCGGATAAAGGGCTGGTAATGGCCTCCCGGACAGAGGATATGGAGGAATTTGTAAACGAAGTAGTAGAGTACGGAGATTACATGCTGAACCAGACGCCGGAGATGCTTCCTGTTTTAAAGCAGGCAGGGGTGGTGGATTCCGGCGGACAGGGACTTATGCAGATGGTTAAAGGAGCAGCAGACGGTCTGTTCGGAAGGATCCCGGAGGTTTCCTTTGAGAGCGCCCTTTCTTCCAGCCGGGAAGCAAAGGGGGCGGCCAGGACAGATATTGAGACAGCCAATATCCGGTTTGGCTATTGTACTGAGTTTATCATTAATCTGGAAAAGGACTACACGGATCAGGACGAGACAGAGTTAAAATCTTATCTCTCCTCCATCGGAGATTCCCTGGTGGTAGTATCGGACGACGAAGTGGTGAAGGTTCATGTCCATACAGATCATCCAGGACTGGCTTTTGAAAAAGGCCTGAGCTATGGCTCTTTATCCCGCATGAAGGTTGACAATATGCGGGAGGAGCATGAGGAACGGGTGATCCGGGATTCAGAGCGTCTTGCAAGGGAACAGGCAAAGGGGCAGGAAGCCGGATCAGGAGCCCCGGACAGCCGAGAGGAAGATGAGCAGCCCGGAGAGGAACTCTCACAGGAGCGGAAGAAATACGGCTTTATTGCAGTATCCAGCGGCCCGGGATTGGCAGATATTTTTAAGGGCATCGGCGCTGACTGCCTGATCGAGGGCGGGCAGACCATGAATCCCAGCACGGAGGATATGCTGAATGCCATTGAAAAGGTGAATGCAGACCATATTTTTATCCTTCCAAACAATAAAAATATCATCCTGGCAGCGAATCAGGCGGCAGAATTGACCGAGGACAAGAAGGTCATTGTGATTCCCTCTAAAACCGTTCCCCAGGGGATCACGGCTCTGATCAATTTCATGCCGGATCTGGAGCCGGAGGCAAACCTGGAAAATATGCTTCAGGAGATGGAACATGTAAAGACAGCCCAGATCACCTACGCAGTCCGCACCACCAACATTGAGGGAACCGCCATCGAAGAAGGAGATGTAATGGCTCTGGGAGACAGCGGGATCCTGGCGGTAGGAAAATCGGTGGACGGAGTGGCCTTAAAGACTCTGGAGGCGATGTTAGACGACAGCTGCGAGCTGGTGACGATCTATTACGGCTCCGATGTGTCTGAGACAGAAGCTGAGGCTTTCCAAAGCCAGGCGTCAGACCGGTATCCAGACAAGGAGATCGATCTGCAGTATGGTGGCCAGCCTATTTACTATTACCTGATTTCAGCAGAATAAGGGTGGGAGAGTGAGGCAGGCTGGAAAGCAGGATTCTTTTTAGAAAAGGAGAAGAAGACGATGAATGAAAACATGATGAGATCCTATGATGTCCAGGCGGCAGGGGATTCCCTGGGACGTTACACCGCCAAAACCTTTGGCTGGATGTTCCTTGGACTTATGGTTACCTTTGTAGTGGCAGTGGCTACTGTGTTCAGCGGGGCGATCTTTGCCATTGCCTCTATTCCCTACTGGCCATTGGCTCTGGCAGCAGCGGAACTGTTTGTGGTAATCTTTTTAGGAGCCAGGCTGGAGCGCATGTCCGTAGGCATGGCCCGGTTTATGTTCTTTTTGTATTCAGGATTAAACGGCGTTGTATTCAGTGTGTATCTGATCGCCTTTGAGTTAGCAAGCCTGGGGCTTGTATTTGCCCTTACTTCTCTGTTCTTTGGCGTTATGGCTCTGATCGGATGGTTTGGGAATATTGATTTCTCAAGGCTCCGTCCTTTCATGATGGGCGGTTTGGTGTTCCTGTTCTTCTATTGGATCTTTGCTATGTTCATTGATCTGACCGCTTTTGAGACTACGATCTGTGCTATTGGTATTTTCCTGTTTTTAGTATTCACTGCTTACGATGTGAAGAAGATCCAGGCATTCCACGCTTATTACGGCCAGATGCCGGAGATGGCTGCAAAGGCTTCTATTTTCTCCGCATTACAACTGTATCTTGACTTTATTAACCTGTTTCTGTATATTGTCAGGATTGTGGGAAACAGAAGAGATTAAAACAGCAAACGCAGCTGCCGGCCCTTGAGGCTGGCAGCTTTTGTGGATTTTAAAGCCAGACCGGGCAAAAAACGTTTGAAGACAAGTGAGAAGGAGGAAGAAACATATGTTGATCGGAGCATTGGAGGCAGGCGGAACAAAAATGGTGTGCGCTGTGGGAAAAGAGGATGGTTCCATTCTGGATCAGATTTCGATTCCCACCAGAGGGCCAGAGGAGACGCTGGCTGATATTATAGGGTATTTTAAGGATAAGGATATCAGCGCCTTGGGAGTCGCTTCCTTCGGCCCAGTGGATGTGAAGTCTTCTTCCCCTACTTACGGATTCATTTTAGATACACCGAAATTGGCCTGGCGGCATAAAGATATATTGAGCCCTCTGAAAGAAGCCTTAAAGGTTCCGATGAAGCTGGATACAGATGTAAACGGTTCCTGTCTTGGCGAGGTTACATACGGATGTGCAAAGGGGCTGGACTGTGTGATCTACATTACAGTGGGAACCGGTGTGGGAGTGGGAGCCTATGTCAATGGCAGCCTGCTTCACGGAATGCTCCACCCGGAGGGAGGGCATATCCTTCTGCAGCGCCATGAAAAGGACGAGAAGGGAGGAATCTGCCCTTATCATCCTAATTGTTTGGAAGGATTTGCCTCTGGCCCTTCCATTGAAGCAAGATGGGGAGCAAAAGCAGATAAACTGGCAGACCGTTTGGAAGTATGGGAAATGGAAAGTTATTATATTGCCCAGGCTCTGGTGAATTACATTATGATGCTGTCGCCCCAGAAGATCATCCTGGGAGGGGGTGTGATGCACCAGCCTCAGCTGTTCCCTCTGATCCGGGCTAAGGTAAAGGAGCTGGTGGGAGGCTATATCAAAACACGAGAGATGGAGGATCTGGATCACTACATTGTTCCCGCCTCCCTTCACGATGACCAGGGGATCATGGGCTGTATCAAGCTGGGGCTGGAAGCCCTGGAGGGATAAGGGCATGGCTAACAGGGAGCCTGTTGATTCTCTCAAGGGCATTGGGGAGAAAACAGGAAAGCTCTTTGAAAAATTAGGCGTTTTTACTGTGGACGACCTGCTGTCCTATTATCCCAGGGCCTACGATCCCTATGATGAGCCGGTTTCCATAGGCCAGTTAAGGGAAGGGGAAATGGGAGCGGTGAGAGCAATCCTTCAAAAGCCTGCCGATCTTCTTAGGATCGGGAAAATGCAGATGGTCAGCGTTTCCCTCAGGGATCTGACCGGTTCCCTTCAGGCAGCTTGGTACAATATGTCTTACATGCGGGCCAACTTAAAGACAGGGACTTCCTATGTATTTCGTGGCAGGGTGGCCAGAAAGAGGGGGAGGCTGGTGATGGAGCAGCCTGAGGTTTTTGGGGCAGAGGATTATGAAGCCCTGTCCGGCTCTATGCAGCCTATTTATGGCCAGACAAGAGGGCTTGGCAATAAGGCGATCGTCCGGGCCCAGAGGGAGGCTCTCAAGGTGCGGCGTATGGAGCGGGAGTATATGCCGGGGGAAATACGCCGCCGCTATGAGCTGTCAGAGATCAATTATGCTATGGAGCACATCCATTTCCCCGCAGACCGTGCTGAACTCTTATTTGCCAGAAAGCGGTTGGTTTTTGACGAGTTTTTTATGTTTTTGACCGGGGTCAGGCGTTTAAAAGAGCATCGGAAGGATAAGCCGTCTTCCTGGGTGATACGAAGGAGTGCCATAGGTGCAGCGTTCCGGGCTGGGCTTCCCTACGGCCTTACCGGAGCCCAGGAAAGAGCTTTGGAGGAAATATACAGGGATTTGGAAAGCGGCCGGGTGATGAACCGGCTGATCCAGGGAGATGTGGGATCCGGAAAGACCATTATCGCAGTGCTGGCCCTTTTGGAAACAGCTTTAAACGGGTATCAGGGGGCTCTTATGGTTCCCACAGAGGTTCTGGCAAAACAGCATTACGAGTCGATCAAGGAGCTGTTTGAGAGCCAGGGCATGGAAATCCGTCCGATTCTTGTCACTGGCTCCATGACAGCGAAGGAGAAGCGGGAGGCATACGAGGCCATTGCTTCCCATAAGGCGGATATTATTATCGGCACTCATGCTCTGATCCAGGAAAAGGTGGTTTATGACAAGCTGGCTCTGGTGATCACAGATGAGCAGCATCGCTTTGGAGTGGGGCAGAGGGAACTTCTGGGAAGCAAAGGGGACAGTCCTCATGTACTGGTCATGAGCGCTACTCCGATTCCGCGTACGCTGGCGATTATCCTTTACGGCGATCTGGATATATCCGTGATCGATGAGCTTCCAGCGGGCCGTCAGGCCATCAAAAACTGTGTGGTTGGGCCGGATTACCGGCCAAAGGCATACCATTTCATTGAGGGACAGATTGAGAAGGGGCATCAGGCTTATGTTATCTGTCCCATGGTGGAGGACAGCGAGATGATCCAGGCGGAAAATGTGCTGGACTATTCAAAGATCCTGAAAAAAGCGCTCTCCCCTTCCATTACGGTGGAGTATCTTCACGGAAAGATGAAGGGGAAGGAAAAGAACCGAATTATGGAGCGGTTTTCATCAGGGGAGATACAGGTTCTGGTGTCCACTACAGTGATTGAGGTGGGGGTCAATGTGCCAAATGCCACGGTCATGATGATCGAGAATGCAGAGCGTTTCGGCCTGGCTCAGCTTCATCAGCTCAGAGGCCGGGTGGGACGGGGAAAATCCCAGTCCTATTGTATTATGGTCAATTGTTCCAAGGATGATGGGGCTGGAAAACGGCTGGAGATCATGAACCGCTCCAACGACGGTTTTTATATTGCCTCGGAAGATTTGAAGCTTCGCGGGCCAGGGGATCTTTTTGGCCTCCGCCAGAGCGGTGACCTGGAATTTAAGCTGGGGGATATTTTTACAGATGCCAGCCTGTTAAAGCAGGTGTCAGAGGAGGTGGAGCGTCTGCTCAAACAGGATCCAGGGCTTGAAGGGGAGGAACATCGGCTGTTAAAGGAAAAGATCGATCAGTATTTAGGAAATCGATATGATGGGCTGAGTTTATAGGTGAAAGAAAGGGGAATCATTATGAATGAGACATTAAATACGATTTTAACAAGAAGGAGTACCAGAAAGTTTGCTGATAAGGGGATCAGCCGCGAGGATATGGAGCTGATCGTACAGGCAGGGCTTCATGCGCCCAGTGGTATGGGACGTCAGACATGGCAGTTTACGGTGGTACAGAACCAGGAGATGATCCGGCGCCTGGCTGGGGCGGTTGAAGCTGTATTAGACCGTCCGGGGTACGATATGTATAAGCCTCAGGCCCTTATCATTCCTTCCAATGAGGAGAACAGCCCTTGGGGAAGGGATGACAATGCCTGCGCGATGGAAAATATATTCCTGGCAGCTCATTCCCTGGGGATCGGCTCTGTATGGATCAACCAGCTTTGCGGAATCTGTCATGAACCAAAAATCCGGGAGATCTTGACCGAACTTGGGATCCCTGGGGATCATGTTGTCTACGGCTTGGCAGCATTGGGTTATGCGGAGGATGAAAAGGCGCCAAAGGCCCGGACTGGAAAAGTGGTGTATGTAGAATAGCTTGCCAGAGAACGATAACAAAAAAGAGGATGCTGATCTTCACAGAAAGCTGTGAGGAAGTCAGCACCCTCCTTTTCTTGTCTTTTAAAAGCTTATTTTTTAAAAGCTTTTCTCAGGCAGCCAGATTTATTTGCCGGCCATCTGGCGCTCCTGGGCCTCGATCATCTTCTTTACCATATATCCGCCTACAGAACCGTTCTGTGCGGAAGTCAGGTTGCCGTTGTATCCATTGCTTAACGGTACGCCGATCTCGTTGGCTACCTCCATTTTAAATTTGTCCATTGCTTCCTTTGCCTCTGGTACGTTGGTCTTGTTAGAATTGTTAGACATATTAAAACGCCTCCTTCATATTTGATTTGCCATGTGTGTTGTGTGTGTCATGGCTTGTTGTGTGTTACAATCCTATTATGTGATGATTGAAAAATAATAAACTAGAAGCTTCTGCGTATTTTGGTTAAAATTAGTAAAGAGGAATCATCAAACACAAAGTTTAAGCGAAAAAGTTCTTGTATATCTGAAAATTTCATATTATACTTGTTTGGTATAAAAAGCCGCTGTTAGGCGGTATTTAAGGAAGTGAGAGAAAGAATGAGAGTAATTGCAGGCAGCGCCAGGAGACTGCTTTTAAAAACCATAGAAGGATTGGATACCAGGCCCACTACGGACCGGATCAAAGAAACTTTATTTAATATGCTCCAGCCGGATATACCGGACTGTCTGTTTCTGGATCTGTTTTCAGGAAGCGGAGCGATTGGGATCGAAGCGCTCAGCAGAGGAGCTTCTCTGGCGGTGATGATCGAGAATAATCCAAAGGCGCTGGAGTGTATAAGGGAAAATCTGGCAAGAACCCATTTAGAGGACAACGCCATGGTCATGGGCTGTGATGTGATGACTGGTTTAAAACGCTTAGAGGGCAGAAATTATCGTTTCGATCTTATTTTTATGGATCCGCCCTATGGGTATGGCCATGAACGGGCTGTTTTAGAGTATTTATCCCATTCTCCTATGGCCACAGAGGACACTCTGGCTGTGGTGGAGGCCTCCAAGGATACGGAGTTTGACTGGCTTATGGAGGCTGGTTGGTATGTGGTAAAGACAAAAGAATATAAGACGAACAAACATGTATTTGTCAAGAAGGAGAGCCGATGAAGACAGCAGTATACCCAGGAAGCTTTGACCCAGTGACGTTGGGCCATTACGATATTATTGAGCGCACGTCTAAGATGGCGGATCGGGTGATCATCGGCGTGCTGAACAATCAGGCAAAATCACCGTTGTTTTCTGCCCAGGAACGTGTTAATATGTTAAAAGAGGTAACGGCTTCCCTTTCCAATGTGGAGGTTCAGTCTTTTGACGGGCTGCTGATCGATTTTGTCCGGGAAAATCATGCGGACGTAGTGGTCAGAGGCCTTCGGGCGATCACGGACTTTGAGTATGAGCTCCAGATGGCGCAGACCAACCGCGTCATTGCCCCTGAGATTGACACTGTGTTTTTAACTACCAATTTACGGTATTCTTATCTGAGCTCCAGCATTGTGAAAGAGATCGCAGCATACCAGGGGGATATAAGCGCTTTTGTGCACCCGTTTATTGCAGACCGGGTGAAGGAGAAGCTTGAGGAGAGGAGACGGTTAAAATGATGAGCAGGATTGAGCAGTTGAGGAATATATAGAATGCTGTAAGTTTCAGGCATTGTCCAATAGCAAGATCATTGTAAATAAGGAGGAGCTGGAGGAGCTTTTAGTGGAGCTCCGACTGAGGATCCCCGATGAGATCAAGAAATATCAGAAGATCATCAGCCAGCAGGAGACCATTTTAAATGAAGCCCAGTTCCAGGCAGATGCCATGATGGAGGATGCTAAGAGACAGGCAGATTCAATGGTAGCCCAGGCCAGCGAGCAGACAACAGAGATGATCAATGAGCATGAGATCATGCAGCGGGCTTATGCCCACGCCAACGAGGTGGTAGAGCAGGCCAATATCCAGGCTCAGGCCATTGTCGACGCAGCTGTAAACGATGCCAACAATATACGCCAGGGCTCGATCCAGTATACAGATGATATGCTGCGCAGCCTTCAGACGATCATCAACCATACGATGGAGGGGGCAAAGGGACGGTTTGACTCTTTTATGTCCTCCATGCAGTCCAGTTATGATATTGTTTCCTCCAACCGCAAGGAGCTGTCCGGCGGGATCGTAAGGCAGGAGGAACCGGAAGCCGCTGCTTCGGGGGAGCCTCAGGAGGAACAGGAGCAGTAGCGGGATCAGGAAGCCTAGAACTTATAGGAGCTCCGAAAGCCCATACAACAGAAGAAAGGATAGGAGGCTGGAAAGCAGCTTCCACCACATATAATGCCAGATGGATAATCTGGCATTTTTTAATACGCTTTTTGTCTGGAACAGCCCGGATAATCCGCCGAAACTTCCGGCGGCGGCAGTGAGCATGAGGCCTGCCCGGCCGGAAACCTGGGAACAGATGGCAGCGATGCCGGTGGTCATTTCCACCCCTCCTAAAAATGCACAGCGGAACAGGGTAGGGATAGGAAGACGGGAGAGATATAGGGCCAGTATGGAAAAGAGCATGATATATCCACCGATTTTTACCATGATCTCAAAGGAGTCTATGAGGTAGCTGTCAAAGGAAAAGCTTCCTTCTTTTATGGGCTCCTTTTTTTCTATGACAGAAGACCGCTCTGCCCCATAAATTTTTTTCGCAAGGAAGGAGAGGGGCAGTATAGGAATATAGATAGAGGCGGCAAGAGACCAGGAGGGCCACATGGGGCTGAGGGGGACAGATTTTGCCTGGGAGGCCATATAGCCCAGGATGAACATGGGGCTGGGAAAGCTGCTGATGGCAAGAAGATACTTTCCTTCTGTGGGGGAGATCCTGCCGGATTCCACAAAATCGTTGGTCATCTTTGCCCCCATGGGATAGCCGCAGAGAAGCCCGCAGATCAGACAGAAGCTTCCCTGCTCTGAAAGGGAAAAGAAACGGGTCAGGATAGGCTTAAATGGGAGAGTAAGAAGGGAAATCCCGTTAAAAGCCACAATTACACCGGTGCAGAGCATAAAGGGAAGGAGTGTGGGAAGTACGGTATTGGCCCACAAAAGAAGGCCCTGTCTGGCTCCTGTGAGGGAAAGGGAGGGGTGGGAAAGCAGAAGGAACAGACAGCATACCGCAAGGAAGCTGCCAGCGGATTTTTTCATAGCCACCTGAATACAATGAGTTTATATAACTATATTGGAGGAAAAGGTGAGCTATGACTTTCATTGTGATCCTGATATTAGCGGTACTCCACTGTTCAATCGCCGGATACCTGACGGAAAACCCGGATTATTACCAATTAAGGGCAGATTCCTGGGAAAGTGAAGATTTCAGGGCTATGAAGCTGGGAGAAGCCTTTGTGGAAATGGAAGCTTTAGATGGAGACTTCATTGCCTCTCTTATGCTGGAATATGACTATGATCTGAGGAAAATGAAGAAAGAGGATTTGAGACAATGGGAAGGAAAAGGGATTTTTTCAAAAAAAATGAGGTTAAAAGCCGGGACTGCGAAAGAGGTAAAGCCTAGAGCCTACAAAAACCTTCGGGAAGCGTATGAAATGGTATGGAAGGACTTAAAATATTTCCCCATTCCCCGATCCACAGATGATAAAATGCCGGATATAACATATCAGGACAGCTGGGGAGAGGGGAGAAGCTATGAAAGCAGCCAGGGAAAGAAAAAAACAGCTTCTATTTATGAGAAAAAATCTCAAAATAGAGAAAAAGATAAGGAAGAAGATAAGGAAGAAGGCAGCAGAGATTCTGGCAAAGAAGAATATTGTGAAAAAAAAACTTATGAGAAAAAAACTCACGAGGAAAAATCTCATAAAGAAGCATCTCACGAAGAAGTTCGCAAAGGAGCGGAGCGAAGGCATGAAGGCTGTGATCTTATGGGAGATAAACTTCCTCCAGGAAGCTATCCGGTTGTGTCGATAACCGACGGTGTGGTTGAACAAGTGGGCTGGCTGGAGTTGGGAGGGTGGCGGGTGGGAATCCGGGCTCCAGGAGGAGCTTATTTCTATTATGCCCATTTGTACCGCTATGCAGGGAATCTGCAAAAGGGAGATCCGGTTCAGGCTGGTCAGCTCATCGGCTATATGGGGGATACAGGATATGGGCAGGAAGAAGGAACTAGGGGAAAATTCCCATGCCACCTCCATGTAGGGATATATTTAAGGGACAGCCAGGGAGAGGAGATGGCCATAAATCCCTATTGGCTCCTTCGATGGCTGGAAAAGAAAAGGCTGATCTTCTCTTATTGAGCCAAGAGAAAATCAGCCTGTGGATTTTGGATCATCTGGAGAAATGGGATCCGGTTTACCGTTTCATTTTTAATTTTTCTTCTTCGATGATAGTCCGGGATTCCTCCAGGGTAGAGCCCATTACCTTTAAGAGGACATCCTGCTCAATGGTAGGGGCATAGTAGAATCCCTGCTGATACTGACAGTGGCAGCGGTTCAGGATTTCCAGCTGATTTTCCGTTTCAGCGCCCTCTGCGATGATACGCACGCCCAGCTGGCCAGCCATTTGGATCAATCCCCCAATAATGGAGGCACAGCGGGGATTGGTCTCTAACTGCCATACAAACATACGCTCCAGCTTAACTGTCTGGATGGGAAAATCCAAAAGGCTGGACACAGGGTAACAGCCAGAGCCAAAGTCATTGAGAACCAGCTCTACCCCCATGCGGTCCAGCTCCTGGAGCGTTTCGTTGATATTCAGATAAACGCTGGAGAGCGCGTCATCCTGGAGCTCTAGGGCCAGCTTTCCGCGGGGAATATCATATTCCTTCAGGACACTGCTTACCTGCTCCAGAAAATCTTCCTGGAGCAAAAGGACGGGAGATACGGGGATACAGATGGACTCAAAATCCTTTCCGACATTCAGAAGCTGACGGATGCAGCTGCCTGCATGGCTCAGGGCATAGTAGCCGATGGCCCGGATCTGGCCGGAATCTTCCGCAATAGGGAGAAACTCCCCTGCGCCCACCAGGCCGATCCCCTGGATAAAGATGCGCATATAGGAGTCAGCGCGGGTAAAGCGGCCGTCTTCCATCCTGCATGTAGGGCGGTAGCGCACCTCCAATTCATTTTTTTCCAAAGCAGTCTGGAGATACAGGGCGATCGTCTGACGGCGTACTGCCTGGGAATGAAGGTGGCTGTCATAAACGGCCAGCTGGTTTGGGCCAAATTCTGCGGCCGCAGATACAGCCATGTCAAGACGCTTGAGAAGGTCGTCCGTCTGAGCTGCATGGCCGGGATAGGAACAGATTCCGATCTGGACGGAGCAGAGGCAGTCTACGCCGGAGATCTTCCAGACAGCGCCAAAGCGCTCCAATATCTGCTCTGCCAGGGCAGAAGCCTGCCCTTCGGAGGTGTTTTCTAAGATCATCAAAAATTCTACTCCAATGTAGCGGTAAAGATTTCCTCCTGAAAGTTCTTTTAAGTAGGACTGGATCTGTGCCAGCAATTCATCACAATAACTATATCCGAAGGTTTTGTTGAGGTTTTTAAAATTTTCCAGATAGAGCTTCAGCACAGTGCCCTTTGAGGAAGGGTCGTTAAAAAGGGAATCCAGCCTTGCAAGGCAGGCCTCTTTTCCTTCTATGCTCTGGCCGGCGCTCAGTGAAGAACACGCCATTTCTTTTTCGGGAACGCGTACCTCCTCTGTCATCTTCTTCTTTGGGGTAAATAAACCCATAATTGGTTCCTCCTTTGTTCTTTTTCATACGCTCAAACCCTATTATAATATAAAACAGAGGGAACTACAATTTCAAGATTCTCTTTTTGTTTGCAAATTGTTTTAACTATGGTATAATATCGCCAGAGGCGCATATTATACCGCGCCCATTTGCTCCGAGCATCAGCGAGGAAATTTCCATTACAAATGGTGCGCATCCCCCGGAGGGGCCGTAGCAAAGCTATGGTATAATAGGCACAGATATTGCAGTAAGGAGAAAAATCTTTATGAAGATGAATCGGGTATTCTTAAAATTAAGCGGAGAGGCATTGGCCGGCTCTAAAAAGACAGGGTTTGATGAGGACACAGTAAAGGAAGTGGCCAGGCAGGTAAAGCTCTCTGTAGATGCAGGGGTACAGGTAGGCATCGTCATCGGCGGAGGCAATTTCTGGCGGGGGCGCACCAGCGAGGCCATTGACCGGACAAAGGCGGATCAGATCGGTATGCTGGCTACCATTATGAATTGTATTTATGTGTCAGAGATATTCCGTAATGCCGGCATGGAAACGCAGATATTTACCCCATTCTCCTGCGGTTCCATGACAGAGCTGTTCTCAAAGGATAAGGCCAATCGCTGTTTTGAGGCAGGAAATGTAGTGTTTTTTGCAGGCGGGACAGGTCATCCTTATTTTTCAACCGATACAGGGATTGCCCTTAGGGCGATTGAAATGGAGGCAGACTGTATCCTGTTAGCTAAGGCGATCGACGGCGTATATGACAGTGATCCGAAGCTTAACCCGGAGGCGAAAAAGTATGACACCATTTCCATTCAGGAGGTCATTGATAAACAGCTTGCGGTGGTGGATCTGACTGCCTCCATCATGTGCATGGAGCACAAAATGCCAATGGCAGTATTCAGCCTCAATGAGAAGGACGGAATTGCAAACGCCATGCAGGGAAAGATCAATGGGACCATCGTGACCGCTTAAGGCAGCTGTCAAAAGCAGCTTTGCCTGGGGACGGTATGATACCATTATAAAATTTAGGAGGAAATTTATGGAAGATTTGAAATTTTATGAGGACAAAATGAATAAGACATTGGATGTACTTCTGTCCGATTACGGCACAATCCGCGCAGGAAGAGCCAATCCCCATGTGTTAGATAAGATTAAGGTGGATTACTACGGCACACCGACTCCCCTTCAGCAGGTGGGCAATATATCGGTTCCCGAGGCCCGTATGATCGTGATCCAGCCTTGGGAAAAGAGCCTTCTCAAACCTATCGAGAAAGCACTTTTGACTTCTGAACTGGGCATCAATCCTACAAACGATGGAAGCTGTATCCGTCTCGTATTCCCAGAGATGACAGAGGAGCGCAGAAAGGAAGTATCCAAGGACGTTAAGAAGAAAGGGGATAATGCAAAGGTAGCGCTGCGCAATATCCGCCGCGACGCCAATGAGGCATTTAAGAAGGCTGAGAAAGCAGCAGAGATTTCCGAGGACGATCTGACTGAGATGACAGAAAAGATGCAGAAGCTTACCGATAAGATGGTTGAGAAGATCGATAAGGCTGTGGAGGAGAAGACAAAGGAGATCATGACAGTATAGTCATGGAACATACAAAATGAATAACGGGGGCAGGAGGGACTCCTGCCTCTTTCAAATTACCCAAAGAAAGGCAGAAAAGAGAATGGCATTGGATAAAGATATGGTGATACCCCAGCATGTGGCCCTGATATTGGACGGAAATGGCCGTTGGGCGAAAAAAAGAGGCCTTCCCCGCACCATGGGCCATAAGGAGGGCTGTATCACCGTGGAGAAAACGGTGGAGACCGCGGCCCGCATGGGGATCCGTTATCTGACCGTTTATGGATTTTCTACAGAGAACTGGAAGCGGTCCTCCGAGGAGGTGGGGGCTCTTATGCAGCTGTTCCGCTACTATATGGTCCGCCTTTTGAAGGTGGCCTCAGCCAACAATGTGCGTGTGAAGATGATCGGTGACAGGAACCGTTTTGCAAAGGATATTATCCAGGGGATCAACCGGCTGGAGGAGGAAACAAAGGGCAATACAGGTCTTACCTTTGTCATAGCGGTTAATTACGGCGGCCGGGATGAGATCCGAAGGGCGGCTTCCCGGCTGGCAGAGGACTGTGCTCAGGGAAAGGTAGCTGCTTCAGAGGTTGATGAGCAGCTGTTTGCTTCCTATCTTGATACCGCCGGTATGCCGGATCCAGATCTTTTGATCCGTACCAGTGGGGAGATGCGTCTTTCCAATTACCTCCTATGGCAGCTGGCCTATACGGAGATCGTAGTTACGGACTGCCTGTGGCCGGATTTTAGCCAGGAAGAATTGGAGAAGGCCATCATACAGTATAATCAGAGAGACCGCCGGTTCGGTGCGGTCAAGTAAGGAGACGGAAAGGAGAGAGCCATGTTTACGACCCGACTGATCAGCGGAATTGTACTGGTGCTTTTATCCATCGTGATCGTAGGGCAGGGGGGAATCCTGCTTTTTGCAGCCACAGCCCTCATATCCCTCATTGGATTGTTTGAGCTGTACCGGGCCCTGGGAATGCAGAGGCGTTCCCTGGCTGTGGCCGGTTACCTGACAGCCTGCACTTATTATGGGCTTTTGTGGGTTGAGGGGCAGCGCTATGTAACTCTTATGATCATCGTCTGCCTTATGGTCATGATGTCCTTTTATGTGTTTACCTTCCCTGAGTATAAGACAGAGGAGGTCACAGGAGCCTTTTTTGGAGTCTGTTACGTTCCGATCATGCTGTCCTTCCTTTACCAGACCAGGGCCATGGGTGACGGAGCGTATCTGGTTTGGCTGATCTACTTAAGTTCCTGGGGCTGCGACACTTGCGCTTATTGTGTGGGAATGCTGTTTGGAAAACATAGGCTGGCTCCGGTCTTGAGTCCTAAAAAGTCCGTTGAGGGGGCTGTGGGCGGAGTTGTGGGGGCAGCTCTTTTGGGATTTATTTATGCCACTTTGTTTGGAAGCCAGATGACGGAGCTTCACAGTCCGCGGTTAAGCTGTACCGCAGCCTGCGCGATCGCGGCTGTGATCTCCCAGATTGGAGATCTGGCGGCTTCCGCGATCAAGAGAAATCACAATATCAAGGATTATGGACGCCTGATCCCAGGACATGGGGGGATTTTGGATCGATTTGACAGCATGATCTTTACAGCTCCGGCTATTTATTTTGCCCTGACCTTTTTTCCGTAGTCTGTCAGGGTATTTCATGTGTATGCGGTTTGTACGGCTATAAATAGCCTTCGCAGCCGCCTATCTGTCGGAAGCAAAAGGTTTACTGAAACATGAAGAGACTCAAGGAGTTTGAGTATTTCTTCAAAATAGGGAGAATATAAGTTATGGTAAAGAAGATCGCGGTTCTGGGTTCCACAGGATCTATCGGAACCCAGACATTGGAAGTGGTGCGGTACAATCAGGATATTGAGGTGACAGCCCTGGCCGCAGGGAGAAATGCAGAGCTTTTGGAGCATCAGGTACGGGAATTTAAGCCAAAGCTGGCCTGCCTCTGGGATAAAAAAGGGGCAGAAGAACTGCGCACCCGTCTGGCAGATATGGATGTAAAAGTAGTAAGCGGGATGGAGGGCCTTATGGAGACGGCCGCTGGGAAGGATACAGATCTGGTGGTCACAGCTGTGGTGGGAATGATCGGCATCCGGCCAACCATAGCAGCGATTGAAGCGGGAAAGGATATTGCCCTGGCCAACAAAGAGACTTTGGTCACAGCAGGGCATCTGATCATGCCTTTGGTAAAGGAGAAAAAGGTTCGGCTCCTCCCTGTGGATTCGGAACACTCTGCTATTTTCCAGTGCCTTCAGGGGGCTGGGGAAAACCCCATACACAAGATCCTTCTCACCGCCTCAGGAGGGCCTTTCAGAGGCTTTACAAGAGAGCAGCTGAAGTGTGTGCGCCTGGAGGATGCTTTAAAGCACCCTAACTGGTCCATGGGACAGAAGATAACCATTGATTCTTCTACCCTGGTCAATAAGGGGTTGGAAGTTATGGAGGCCCACTGGCTGTTTGGGGTGGAAATGGATCAGGTACAGGTAGTCGTGCAGCCTGCCAGTGTGATCCACTCCATGGTAGAGTTTGAGGATGGAGCGGTCATTGCCCAGTTAGGAACCCCTGACATGAAGCTGCCTATCCAGTATGCCCTATATTACCCACAGCGCCGTTTCCTTCCAGGGGACCGCCTGGATTTCACAAAGCTGTCCCGGATCGAGTTTGACTGTCCGGATATGGACACATTCCAGGGCCTTCGTCTGGCCTACGAGGCAGGAAAGCGGGGCGGCTCTCTGCCTACGGTATTTAACGCTGCCAATGAGCGGGCAGTGGCTCTGTTCCTGGAACGGAAGATTCCTTATCTGGCCATCACAGAGCTGATCCAGGCGTCAATGGAACACCATCAGGTGGTGGAGCATCCGAATGTGGAGCAGATCCTGGAGGCAGAGCAGGAGACCTACCGCTATATTGACAGCTGCGGCTTGATCCGCTAAGAGGTTTGGAAGATCCGGCCGGAATCAAAAATAGAGACAGGTGGAAATAGAATGAGCTTGATTATTGCCATGTTGATGTTGGGGATCATCATTATGATCCATGAGTTTGGGCATTTTCTTTTTGCAAAATTAAATAAGATCGGAGTGATCGAGTTTTCCCTGGGAATGGGGCCAAGGCTCCTGAGTTTTGAAAAAGGGGGAACACGGTATTCCTTAAAGCTTCTGCCTTTTGGCGGTTCCTGTATGATGCTGGGGGAGGACGGAGATCTGTCCCAGCCGGAGGAGGGCCAGATCCCTTCTGGATTTTTTGCAGAGAACGCTTTTAATAACAAGTCAGTCTGGGCCAGGATCTCGGTGGTAGCCGGAGGGCCGTTGTTTAATTTTATCCTGGCTTTTGGGCTGGCTATGATCCTTATTGGGGCTACGGGCATAAGCCAGGCCAGGCTAAAGGGAGTTACGGAAGGATTCCCTGCCCAGGCGGCAGGCATGGAGGCAGGAGATGTGATCACCTCGGTCAACGGCCGTTCGGTTCATTCTTATCGGGACATCAAGTGGTATCTGTTTACCCACCCGGCGGATACAGTCCGGGAATGAGAGGACGGCTCCCACCAGGAGTTTGGGGCAGAGCTGGTTCCCGCCTATTCTGAGGAAAACGGACGGAAGATGATCGGGGTGGAATTTGACCCTGTCCCCCAGGCGGTCGGCTCCTTAGGCCAGCTGATCCGCTACAGTGCTTATGAGGTGCAGTACTGGGTCCGCTATGTGTTTGACACTTTTTATATGATGTTTCATGGAATGGTGTCTGTGAATGACATCAGCGGCCCAGTGGGAATTGTGACGACCATTGACGCCACCGTGGAGGAAACCGTTCCTTATGGAAGTTCAGCAGTGATCCTGACGCTGATCAATTTTACCATTTTACTGAGCGCCAACCTGGGAGTGATGAATCTCCTCCCCATCCCTGCCTTAGACGGGGGGCGTCTGGTATTCCTTATCATTGAGGCGGTCCGGGGAAAGGCAATTGACAGGGAGAAAGAGGGGATGGTACACATGGCCGGAATGATGTTCCTGCTGGCCCTTATGGTGCTGATCCTGTTTAATGATGTGAGAAAATTGTTTTAGATACAAAGGAGAGTTATGATTAGGAAGGATACAAAGGCAATCCGGATCGGAGACCGGGTTATCGGCGGGGGCAATCCCATTCTGATCCAGTCCATGTGCAACACAAAGACAGAGGATGTAAGGGCAACGGTGGATCAGATCCTGGGCCTGGAAAGGGCAGGATGTGATATAATACGTGTGGCGGTTCCTACGATGGAGGCGGCAAAGGCCCTGTCAGAGATTAAGCGGCAAATCCACATTCCCCTGGTGGCAGATATTCATTTTGACTACCGTCTGGCTATGGCCTCCATTGAAAATGGAGCAGACAAGATCCGCATCAATCCGGGAAATATCGGAGACAGGGAAAGGGTAAGAGCCGTTGTAGACAAAGCCAGGGAGTACGGTATTCCCATCCGGGTGGGAGTCAACAGCGGTTCCCTTGAAAAAACAATTTTGGAAAAATATGGAGGAGTTACAGCGGAGGGGATCGTGGAGAGCGCTCTGGATAAGGTGCATCTCATTGAGGACATGGGATATGATAATCTGGTGATCAGCATCAAGTCCTCGGACGTGATGATGTGCGTCAAGGCCCATGAGCTCATTGCAGATCAGACCGTATATCCCCTTCATGTGGGGATCACAGAGTCGGGAACCCTGACCTCCGGCAATATTAAGTCCTCCGTGGGCCTGGGGATCATTCTTCATGAGGGCATCGGCGATACTATCCGCGTTTCCCTCACTGGGGATCCCCTGGAGGAGATCAAAAGCGCCAAGCTGATCTTAAAGGCTCTGGGGCTGAGAAAGGGAGGGATCGAGGTAGTGTCCTGTCCCACCTGCGGAAGGACCCGCATCGACCTGATCGGGCTTGCGAACCAGGTGGAAACCATGGTATCAGAGTTTGACGACCTGAATGTAAAAGTAGCTGTAATGGGCTGCGTGGTCAATGGGCCTGGGGAGGCCAGGGAGGCAGATATTGGCATAGCCGGAGGCATAGGAGAGGGGCTTTTGATCCGCAAGGGAGAGATCCTTAGAAAAGTGCCGGAACATGAACTTCTCTCTTCCCTTCGCCAGGAGCTGGCTGCAATGAGAAAGGAGCAGTAAGAACGAGGGATCTATGGCTAAAAATTTTCTGGAAGTATTTCCAACTCTCAATATAGCAGAGCCGTTAAAGGAGCTTTTGGGCCTGGTGCAGGTGGACCGCGTGTCCGCCTCCAGGGACAGAAGCTCCCTGCGCATCTATCTGCGCAGTCCCAGGCTTATCCACAAACAGAATATTTTTGATCTGGAAAAGGGGATCAAAGCCCAGTTATTTCCAGATAAGCAGCTGACGGTAAAGATCCAGGAGACTTACCGCTTATCCGGCCAGTATACCCCAAAGAAGCTTTTGGACGTGTACCGGGACAGCCTTCTTTTGGAATTAAAGAATTACAGCATCATTGAATATACCATGTTCCGCAAAGCACAGATTACCTTTGAGGGCGATGATGTGATGAACCTGGCAGTAGAGGATACTATGGTAAACCGGGATAAGACAAGGGAACTGAAGCGTGTCTTGGAGAAGGTCTTTACAGAGCGCTGCGGACTTCCCGTGGAGGTCCGTTTTTCCTATGTGAAGCCCCAGAGCAGCTTTCGCAGGCAGCAGATGGAGGAAAGGTGGGAACAGGAGGCGCGGGAGGCTCATGGAAGCCTTTTAGCGGCAAATAGCCGTGACGCCAAAGGCTCAGGGGAAGGTGCAAAAAGGCTGTCCGGCGAGGCAAAAAAGGGAGCAGAGGAAGGGGATCTCTTTATACAGGCAGCAGATGGACAGCCGGAGGGCGCTCCCTGGGAGGCTATTATGGCCCAGGCGTCCCAGGAGGCGGCGGAGGAGACGGTAAAAGACAGCGCTTCCCCTGCTTCACCCAAGAAGACACAGTTAAACAGGGGACGAAAGGGATGGGGCCGGGATCAGGGGAGCAGCGAGGAGAAAAAGCTTTCAGCCAAACGTTCCAACAATCCGGACGTGCTCTATGGACGCGATGTTGAGGACGATCCCATTGAGATCGAAAAGCTGGAGGGAGAAGTGGGGGAGGTGACGGTGCGGGGCCAGATCCTTACCATGGACAGCAGGGAGCTGCGCAGCGGAAAATTCATCCTGATTTTCGATGTGTCGGATTTTACAGATACCATTACTGTAAAAATGTTTGTCCGCCCTGAGATCTTCGGAGAGGTAAAGGAAGGGCTCAAGGCCGGAATGTTTGTGAAAGTGAAAGGCGTTACCACCATCGACAAGTTTGATGGGGAGCTGACACTTGGATCCATTATGGGGATCAAAAAAATCGACGATTTTACCAGCAGGAGAATGGATTCCAGCCTGGAAAAGAGGGTGGAGCTCCATTGCCATACAAAGATGAGCGACATGGACGGCGTGTCCGATGTAAAGGACATCATTAAGAGGGCGAAAAAGTGGGGAATGCCTGCTGTGGCGGTGACGGATCACGGATGCGTCCAGGCATTCCCAGATGCCAACCATGCCCTGGACAAGGGGGATACTTTTAAGGTCATTTACGGCGTGGAGGGCTACCTGGTAGATGATACCAAGCAGCTGGTAGATAATTCCAAAGGACAGAGTTTTGAGGATACCTTTGTGGTATTCGATATTGAGACTACAGGCTTCAGCCCCAAAAAGAATAAGATCATTGAAATCGGGGCAGTGAGGGTAGAAGACGGGAAGATCACGGACCGCTTTTCCACCTTTGTGAATCCTGACGTCCCTATTCCCTTTGACATTGAAAAACTGACAGGCATCAATGATGCCATGGTCCTTCCCTATCCTAAGATCGATGTGATCCTGCCGCAGTTTTTGGAATTTGTGGGAGATTCGGTATTGGTAGCCCATAATGCAGGGTTCGACGTGGGCTTTATCAGTCATTTTGCTGAGGAGCTGGGACTGCCCTTTTCCCCTACTGTGCTGGATACCGTAACTATGGCCAGGCTGCTTTTGCCCAATCTGAACCGCTACAAGCTGGACACCGTGGCAAAGGCGTTAAACATTTCTCTGGAAAACCATCACCGGGCTGTGGACGACGCCGGGGCGACAGCGGAAATTTTTGCCGCCTTTGTAAAGCTTTTGAGGGAGCGGGACATTGTGGATCTGGACGGCCTGAATGCCCAGAATGCCATGGACGTGGAAACCATACGCAAGCTTCCTACCAACCATGTGATCATTTTAGCAAAAAATGATGTGGGACGTATCAATCTGTATCGCTTGGTCAGCTGGTCCCACTTAGAATATTATGCGAGAAGGCCCAGGATTCCCAAAAGCATTTTAAACAAATACCGGGAGGGCCTTATCATCGGTTCTGCCTGCGAGGCGGGGGAGCTGTACCAGGCCCTTCTCAGGGGAGCGCCGGATACGGAGATCGCCAGGCTGGTAAATTTTTACGATTATCTGGAAATACAGCCTCTGGGAAATAACGCATTTATGCTCCGCGATGAAAAGAGCACTGTAAAGACGGAAGAAGACCTGATCGAGCTGAACAAGAGGATCGTAGAGCTGGGGGCTCAGTTTAATAAGCTGGTCTGCGCAACCTGCGATGTTCATTTCCTGGATCCCCAGGATGAGGTATACCGGCGGATCATTATGGCAGGCCAGGGCTTTAAGGATTCCGATGACCAGGCCCCTCTGTATCTGCGCACCACAGAGGAGATGTTAGAAGAATTTTCCTATTTGGGGCCGGATACCTGTTATCAGGTGGTAGTGACCAATACCAGGAAGATTGCGGCTATGTGCGAGCCCATTGCTCCGGTGCGCCCGGATAAATGTCCTCCGGTTATCCCGGATTCTGATAAGACGCTGACCCAAATATGCTATGACCGGGCTCACGAGATGTATGGTGAGGAGCTTCCAAAGATCGTAGTGGACCGGCTGGAGCGGGAGCTCCACTCCATTATCACCAACGGCTTTGCAGTTATGTACATTATCGCACAAAAGCTGGTGTGGAAGTCCAATGAGGACGGATACCTGGTAGGTTCCCGTGGTTCGGTAGGCTCCTCTTTTGTGGCTACCATGTCGGGGATCACAGAGGTAAACCCGCTGAGTCCTCATTACCACTGCCCGAAATGCCGGTATTATGATTTTGACTCCGATGAGGTGAAGAAGTTCTCCGGTATGGCGGGCTGTGATATGCCGGATAAAAATTGTCCTGTATGTGGAACACCGTTAGAGAAAGACGGGTTTGATATTCCCTTTGAGACTTTCCTTGGATTTAAGGGGGATAAGGAGCCGGATATTGACCTTAATTTCTCCGGCGAGTACCAGAGCAAGGCCCATGACTATACGGAGGTTATCTTTGGAAAGGGCCAGACCTTCCGCGCCGGGACCATCGGTACTTTGGCAGATAAGACAGCCTTTGGCTATGTGAAAAAATACTATGAGGAGCGGGGGGCGAGAAAGCGCAACTGCGAGATCAACCGCATTGTCCAGGGGTGCGTGGGAGTGCGCAGGACTACCGGACAGCACCCAGGCGGAATCATCGTTCTTCCTTTGGGGGAGGAGATCTATTCCTTTACGCCGGTGCAGCACCCGGCCAACGATATGACTACCTCCACCGTGACTACCCATTTTGATTATCATTCCATCGACCACAACCTGTTAAAGCTGGACATTCTGGGACACGATGATCCTACCATGATCCGTATGCTCCAGGATCTGACCGGTATTGACCCGGTAAAGGATATTCCTCTGGACAGCAAGGAGGTTATGAGCCTTTTCCAGAATACCTCAGCCCTGGGGATCACGCCGGAGGATATTGGGGGCTGCCCCTTAGGAGCATTGGGTGTGCCGGAGTTCGGCACAGACTTTGCCATGCAGATGCTCCTTGATACAAAGCCGAAGTATTTTTCTGACCTGGTGCGCATTGCGGGCCTGGCCCACGGAACCGATGTGTGGCTGGGAAATGCCCAGACGCTGATCCAGGAAGGAAAGGCCACCATCCAGACTGCCATCTGTACCCGAGATGATATTATGGTATACCTGATCTCCCGGGGAATGGAGGAGGGACTGTCCTTTACTATCATGGAGAGCGTACGTAAGGGAAAGGGATTAAAGGATGAGTGGGCGGAGGAAATGACGGCCCACGGCGTGCCGGACTGGTATATCTGGTCCTGCCGGAAGATTAAATATATGTTCCCCAAAGCCCATGCGGCAGCTTACGTTATGATGGCCTGGCGCATCGCGTACTGTAAGATCTTTTATCCGCTGGCATATTACGCAGCCTTTTTCAGCATCCGGGCCAGTGCCTTTTCCTATGAGATCATGTGCCAGGGAAGGGATAAATTGGAATATTATCTGGCAGATTACAAAAAGAGGGCGGACAGCCTGTCAAAGAAGGAACAGGATACTTTAAGGGATATGAGGATCGTCCAGGAAATGTACGCCAGGGGCTTCGAGTTCGTCCCTATTGATATATACAGGGCGAAGGCCAGGAGCTTCCAGATCATTGACGGAAAGCTTATGCCCTCATTAAGCAGCATTGACGGACTGGGGGAGAAGGCGGCGGATGCAGTGGTGGACGCAGTAAAGGACGGCCCATTCCTGTCCATTGAAGATTTCAGCAGCCGCACCAAGGTAAATGGAACGCTATGTACCCTGATGTCGGATCTGGGGCTCTTAAAGGAGCTTCCGAAGTCTAACCAGCTGTCGCTGTTTGACCTGTAGGAAACGCAAGAAAAAGGAAATCATGTCAAGCGTTTTTGAAAATGTCCCGAAAAACTTTAATTATTAGCCCCGACT
>ENA-UONU01000920-UONU01000920.1-human-gut-metagenome-genome-assembly--contig:-CS51-NODE-920-length-25455-cov-6.648346_pt1 | contig 25455 bp, 41 predicted proteins | sample MGYA00242462_ERZ724009 | MGnify/ENA metagenome assembly ERZ724009 | reverse complement strand
TCCGCTGAAGGAAGAACGCTGGTTGTCTATTACTCCGCAACCGGAAATACGGAAGCGGTTGCAAACTACATCGCTCAGGCCACGGGCGGCGACCTGTTCGAGCTGGAGCCGGTCGACCCCTATACGGACGAGGATCTAAACTGGACGGATGAGAACAGCCGGGTGGTTTATGAGCATGACAATGAGGACGCGCGGGACGTGGAGCTGGTGGCGGATACCGTGGATAACTGGGATGAATACGATACGGTGTTCATCGGATATCCCATCTGGTGGGGCATTGCCGCATGGCCGGTTGACACCTTTGTGGAAGCCAACGATTTTACCGGAAAGACGGTGATTCCGTTCTGCACTTCCTCTTCCTCAGATCTGGGCGAGAGCGGACAGCTTCTGGCGGAGATGGCGGGAACCGGAGACTGGCAGGAAGGCGTGAGATTCCGGTCTGGTGTTGATGAAGCAGATGTTCAGGAATGGGTGAATGGACTGGGGCTGTAAATATTGAGAACAGAATAGTAAAAAATGACGCTCCGCTGTGGATGCGCACTCGCGCGAAAAGGAAATTATTGCCTGACGGCAATCGCGCTCGGCGCGAGTGTGCGCCAAGGCGCACACTTCTTTAAATATACAAAGATAGATTTAGGGGAAGTGATACTTTATCTGAATATCCTTTCAGATAGATAAGCAGACCGTTCTGTGGTATACTATGGGTGAACAGAAAGCAGAATCTCAGGCGAGCTTGTATGAAAGGATGTGAACAGGATGATCAACAATGAGATCAATGCGATTAAAGACAGGATTTGTATGACTATCATGCCGAAACGGATCTATCTGTTCGGTTCCTTTGCAAAAGATACCTATAATGAAGACAGTGATTATGACTTTTATGTTGTTGTTCCTGATGATGCAGGGAACAAAATTGAACTGTCCCAGAAAGCATATAAATCCCTCCGAGGAGTGCGGAAACGTCCGGTGGATATTGTTGTGGGCTATGAATCGTCTTTTGATGAAAGGGCGAAGGAAAATACCCTTGAAAAGGTTGTAAAGCAGGAGGGCGTGCTGTTATATGAAAAATGATAAAATTTTGAAAGAGTGGATGGAGTTTGCCAGGATGGATTTTCTTACGGCGAAGCATCTTTATGAGCATATGTACCCGAAACCGTTAGAGATAATTTGTTACCATTGCCAGCAGGCGATAGAAAAGCTGCTGAAAGGTGTTTTGATTTCCAGAGGCGTTACGATTAAGAAGACACATGATCTCGGTCTATTGGCAGAAATGCTACAGGATTATACAGAAGTAGATGAGAGATATCTTGAAATGTGTGATGATCTGACACCATATGGAGTAAAGATCCGATATCCTCAGGAATTGTTCATTGAGGAATACCATCTGAAGAGCCATTTTGAACGGAAAATCAAATGCAGGAAGCATACGAAAGGCGTTGATATGCTTTTTCTTTTGCAATAGCATATCGTATATACGTTTCTAAAAAGAAGAGCAGAAACAGGAGGAAAAGCCATGCTGATCAGTGAACGGATCTATAAATACATGAAAGAAAAGGGAATCTCTCAGCTCGAGTTAGCCAAAAGGACGGGGATCTCCCAGAGCACGATCAGCGACTGGAGAAGAAAGGGGACCAATCCCTCGGCCGATAAAATCATGATCATATGCGACGTGCTTGGAATATCTCCTTATGAACTGCTGCTGGAAACGGATAATAAAAAGCACAGAGACTACAGACAGGTCGATTATGTGATAATCGATAAGAAGTCCAGGGAATACAAACTGCTCAAAAGCTATGAGGAGCTTGATCTGGATGCACAGAGACGGGTGGAAAGCTATCTGAAGGCTTTGTCTGATATGAAGTAAAGGGTGAGCAAAAACATGGAAATCATACGCCTTAACTCTTACAGGGACGACAGATTTTCACAGGAAGCGCTGCTTCAGCATACCGGTAACTCACGGGGAGTACGAGGAGAAGTGGACGAATTTCTGTAAGGCGTATTTCGCAAAAGAGCGGGAGCAATAAGGATTTGTAACGGCGGTTCGGAAAAGACCGCCGTTTTTGTATAATAAGCCCGCCGATCTGCGCGGCACAACGGACTTTCAGATGAACTTATAAGCTTCGGGTATATACTCAAAAACTTATTGAAACTTCCGGCTTTCCGGTGAAGTACCTATAATAAAACCAGAACAGGAAAAGGTATTTCAGGAAAGGAGATATTCCCATGAAACATTCCCGAATGAAACGGATAATCCCCATTTTTTTATCGGCTGTTCTGACGCTGGGGCTTTCCGCCTGCGGCAGCGCTCCATTCATTCAGGAGACGGAAGCGCCGGATGCGCTGAAAGAAGAAAGCACAGAAGCCTCCATTGATCCGGAAACGGCAGCAGAGACTGTAGAGGCGGAATCCACGGATGATTCTGCGGTAGAGTCATCTGACACAGAGAGCGCTTCCCGTTGAGGAGCAGGATGCGGGCGTCAGACCGGAGCTATCCACACACATCGAAAATCCGGACCAGTATGATACGATCATTCTTGGCTATCCAAACTGATAGGGAGTAAAAGATTGCCACTAAAAAAGCCACCCGAAAGGGGCGGCTTATTTTTGTGTGTGCGGAAGTTTTGGGTAAAGGGTAAGCTCGAAGTTATCGAGCGGCCCACCTTTTTGAGAACGCTCCTCCCGGAGATACACGACCTTTTCCAGAACGCTTTTCAGCATATCGTTCTTTGCCTGAGCATTTGGGAGGGTATCGTAGACCTCAAGTAGCTTTTCGACTTTTGGGATAATTGTCCGTTTGCTCTCCTCCTGCTCACGGAGGGAGGTCAGTTCCCCGGAGAGAGTTTCAACCCGGCTTTCTGCCTCAGAGATACGCCCTGTTAAATCACGGGAGCGGTCGAGGAAAGTGTCGGTATCGTACACGCCTTGTTCCAGCAGGTCGTGAGTACGGGAGAGCTGCTTTCTAAGCATCTCAATATCGTGCTCAGCCTTTTTGAGAGCCTTTTCAGTAGCCCGTATCTTTACAGCTCCGGACGTTTCTGGCTCGCTGTCCCATTTCAGACGGTACTCGGAGAGCCAATCAGAAAGCCCTTGCAATATTCGTTCTTCCACGAGCGAGAGCTTCGCCCCGACATTATCGCAATAACGGTTTGTGCAGCGGAGCAGAGAGTAAACGGGAGAGGTACGGCGGATTAAAACCCGGCCACACTTTGCACAGTACACAATCCCGGCAAGGGGATTTGTGAGAGCATTGTTGCGAGGCACAGGCGGCGGCCCGTTCTGGTGCATGATTTCAGCGGCCCTATAGAAAACAGCTTCATCGACGATAGCAGGGTGCAGGCCGTCAACGAGCGTCTGCTCCTCGACAGGAACATGGACACGCCTCACGATAATATTGCCGTCCTCGGAGACACGCTTCGTCTGACGCTCGCCCCAACGCACTTTCCCGATGTAGACAGGATTCTGTAGGATTTTGCAAATGGTTTTGGCAGACCAGAAGTCAGCTCCGCCGGGAGTAACAGCCCCCATAGCGTCAAGCCGCCGGGCAATAATATTCGTCCCGATGTGCTGTAATTCCCCGTTTTCGTCCGGTTCCCCGGCAGTGTAAGCATGAAAGATATAACGGACGATTTCGGCCTCCTCCTCGATTGGGCGGAGCGTCCAGCCTTTTCCGTCAGGGCAGCGAACACGCTCATAGCCGTAAGGCTTGGAGCCGGAGACAAATTTTCCCTCTTTGCTGGCTGCAAGACGGCCACGCTGCAGACGGCGGTTGATAGTCTTGTACTCACGCCGGGACATGAAAAGGCCAAACTCAAAGTATTCTTCGTCGTATTCATCGTTGGGATTATAGACTTTCATCGGCGTGATGATTTTGGTGTTGGAATATTTAAAAGCCTGCGCCATAATGCCTTGGTCGATAGTATCGCCACGGGCGAGCCGTTCAACCTCAACGACGAGAACGCCAGCCCACAGACCGTCCTCGACCTCTTGAAGCAAATGCTGGACGACGGGACGGGCGGCAATGGTTTCGCCGGAGACAATTTCCCGGTAAATCTGCGTGACGTTGTAATGGCCCTTTTTGGCGACTTCAAGTAGGAGCTTTTCGTGACGGGCCAAAGTTTCACCCTCGCCACGGGCCTCGGCTTCCATATCGGCGCGGGATTTACGCAGGTACAGGCAGTATTGCTCCGCTTGCATGTAGATCACCTCCAAAGGAAACGCCCCTCACAGGGAGGGGCGGAAGTCAAAGTATATTACGTTCCCGATTTTCTCAACGGGCCGCCGCCTGCGTCTTTCTTGACGTTAAACGCGATTTCCATATCAGCCTGCATGAGCTTGTCGAGAAGGGCAGAGACCTCGTTCTTGAGCTGGGATTGAAGAGCCATGAGGTCAGAAAGGGCGACGGGATCAGAGGATATTCCACCGGGAGCCTCGATCTTTTTTTGAATTTCAGAGCGAAGGGTTTGAAGACGGAGCAACAATTCCTCGTATATCGCAACCCGTTCCGGCCGGGAAAGCTGTATGTCACGGTTGAGCAGCCGATAAAAATGATCAAAACATTTTGCGATTGTCTGGCGCAGGTCAGGAGGAAGGTTTTTTAAATGCTTCTCGAAATTTACGGTGTCATTGAAAAAAACCTCCGCGACATTGTCAGGGTGATCGGAATAGCCAAGCAGATAATCAGTGGTTACGCCGAAGTAACGTGCCAGCAGGCAGATAGTTTCAAGCTCCGGCTCTTTACCCTCTGTTTCATACCCGGAAACGGTTGATCGGGTTTTGCCGATAATTTTTGCCAAGCCTTCCTGTGTAAGCCCGTGCTCTTTCCGCAGGGAGATAAGGCGGTTCGAGAATTTTTGCATAATGCACCTCCTGTGGTAATTATAATCATTTTGCCCCATTTTGTGTAGCGATTGTCCCGAAAAGAAACAAAAATTCAAATTATTACAAAATAAGATTGACAATGCCCCAAAAAGGGACTATAATTCAATAAAACACCCCGTTATGGGGCGAAGAAAGGAGCGTAAACATGAGAACAAAACTGGTAGAACTCAGAAAAATGCAGGGATTTTCCCAGTATACATTTGCCGCTGCGGTAGGAACCAGCCGCAGCCATTACGGCCAGATCGAAACGGGAGATAAGAGCCCATCTTTCAGGCTGTCAAGGAGAATCAAAAAGCAGCTTGGATACTACGACGATGATCTGTTTGACAACACCTCCATCCCTTAATTTTGCCCTTCTTTGCTTCGAAATGGGGAATTTTGAGAGAAGCAGAAGGATAATGACGCTAAAAGAGTCAATATCCATTTCCTGAAAGTATCATACCGCAGACGGAGGTGAAAATACATGGCAAGAGAAGCCACGAAAGCCCGTGGTAACAGGTACTACGAGGCACGAATGAGGGCCGCGGAGTACAACGAAAAGCTCTTGACAAGGGCGGGAGCTTCTGAGTGCCTTCCGGGAGTAACGGAGGACAGCCTGAAGAAATACGAGCTGGACATCACGAGAACACCGAACACGGTTGTGGCGCTGATGGCAGATGCATACAACGAGCCAGAGCTCCGGGCGTGGTACTGCGCGAACGAGTGCCCGCTGGGAAAGGACCGCAGGGAAATACCAGAGATGCCGGCAGAACGGGCGCTTATCCGGCTGCAAAATTCGGTTTACGAGATGGAGCAGATTACACGGACCCTTTCCAGAATCATGGAGGACGGGAAGCTTACGGAGGAAGAAAAGCCGCTGATACCGCAGATAAGGCAGCAGCTCACAGAATTTCGGAACCGGGCTGATGAAAACCTCGCAATGCTGGAACGGGCGGCGAAGGTTGGAATATTTGACTGAGGAGGTGTGAAATGGCTGAACCGCATGTAGTCAGGGAATTTTCGATAGGCAACACAAAAATCAAAATTGCCGACGACTACTGCGTAAAGACCGCAGAGGAAGTGGAGCAGATATTAAGCCGAATCGCAGAGCAGGCACAGCGACACATTACTGCGGCAACGGCCGGAACATATGGACCGAATGAGAACATATCCGCCATTGGTGGTTAGCACGATCGCCGCGATTCTATTCTTTTCGGCGGCAACAATGACGATCAACGCAAACACGGAGCGGAAAGACGGAATGCAGATCGAAGTTGCAGAGGGGAAGAAAAAGGGAATACAGACAGCGCCGATAGAGCTTGCGCAGATCAGCATTATCCCGGAGGAGGAAGAGGAGCCGGAGAGAGAAGAGCAGGCGGACAGGCAGGAGCTGGATGCGGAAGAATGCAGGATGCTGATGAAGATAGCAATGGCGGAAGCGGAGGGAGAAAGCGTAGAAGGAAAAGCACTGGTGATGAGAGTGATACTCAACAGGGTACAGGACGAGGCATTTCCGGATACGGTGGAGGAAGTTATAAACCAGAAAGGGCAGTTTTCCCCGGTTGAGGAAGGCGGAAGGTACTATACGACAGAGTATAACAGCGAATGCCAGGAAGCACTGGAAATGGTTCTCGAAGGCTGGGATGAAAGCCAAGGGGCGTTATACTTCGAGAGTTGCGCAAACGACAGTTGGCACAGCAGGAACCTCGAATATCTCTTCGAGGAAGGCAATCACAGATTTTACCGGTAAGGAGGCGAAAATCATGAAGAAACGGAAGGGAAGGAGCAGGAGAAGGCGCATAAGGAAACTGCACACAGCGGCGGCATGTGCGGTTGTGATTATCGCAGAAACGGCGGTGGCCGCAATGATGGCGGCGGCAACGGCGAAAGCGGTTCTCCCGATGGCATACGAGGAGAGAGGCGGAAAAGGCATGGGAGGAGAATGGCTGCTGATTATGGCAGTTTTCTGCGGAACATACGTCGTAGTCCATGGATGGATTTACGCGGCGGCAAGGAAGGAGGAAAAGCGCGTGGCATATTACAACATCTGTTCGCACTGCGGCAGCCATCTGGACCCCGGAGAAAGATGCGACTGTGAGAGGCAGGCAGAGAAAATTGAAAAGCGCAGGAAAGGAGAGAAGGATGGACACAGCATTGAGGGAATACGCAGAAGCGGAACTCGGAACGGTGATAGAGCCGCAAGAGTGGGATGAGGCGAAAGAGAACGCAGAGCGGAAGCTGAGAGGCATCATTGAGCGCGAAGGTGACGCAGGCGGAAGCAGGCGCGAACTTTGGTATCTTGCACAGCTTACCGTAGAAGCAGTCAGGAGCATCCGGCTTACGGCCTTCACCGCAGGACTGATAGCGCTGGACAGATACGCCAGCGAGCAGATGGGGACAAAAAAAGGACAGCCCATGTAAATATACACGAACCGTCCAAATCACCGTGTCCCTATTGTATCACAAGAATTTTGAGAGTGCAATAGGAGGATTTTTTCATGGAAAACAAAAACGCATTACAGATTACAGCACAGTATCCGGCGGACCGGTACAACCTGCTCGTTCCGATGCAGACGGTAGCCGAAATCGCAGAAATTCACAAGCCGGTTATCAATGCCGTGCAGATATCCACAAACGAGGCAGACAAAGAAATCTACCTGCAGGACAAAAACAAAAGGGACGGCGACGGCTGGGCGCTCACGAAAAAGGGGCTGAATAAGCTCATGCGGGCCGCAGGGATTAAGATTTTGAGCACAAGACCAATTACCCCGTCTGTCTGCCAGAAGTGCGCAGAGGTCAACCGGAGCATTGGCCGCCCGGTCAACTGCGGAGCCTGCGGAAACAAGGATGTAAAGTTTGAGGCCCGGATTTCGGTCCCGCAGCTTACGGGAGAGAATATCGAGATCGTAGCGCACAAGGAGATCATCGTGCAGGACGTGATCGTGGGAATGACGGACAAGCAGCGCACGGAATTTCTTAAGTTCCGTTCTGAATCATGCGAGACGAAAGCGATCAACAGGGCATTGCGGGCGGCAATGCACATCAAAGGGACATACACACTGAACGAGCTGAAAAAGCCGTTTATCGTGGCATATCTTGTCCCGAATCTCGACAACGAAGCAGTAAAGCAGGAAGCGGTAAGACACTTTTTTTCATCGGCTCAGGAGATTTACGGAGGCCACAATACGGAAGCGCGGAAAGCAATTTTTGTGGAAGACGATGTGGAGGAAGGCATGGAGTATGAGACGCCCGGACAGCCGATTGCAGAACCGGAGAATGCAGCATACAGAGAAGTCCCGCAGGAACCGCCGAGACAGGCGCAGGAAAGCCAGAATGCCGGATGGAGCGTGAAGGAGGAAAGCAGGGTACAGGACTTTTGCTGCGATAAGTGCGGGAAGGTAATCCCGGAAAAGGTGTGGGACTATTCCTGCAGCAAGTTTGGCAGGCCGCTTTGCTATAGCTGCCAGCAGATCGTGAGAAAGGGAGGTAATCAGTGATGACGATTCGTATACTGCATTCAGGGGATTGGCACATTGGGCGGTTCAACGGTCCGGAAAAAGACGGGAAGAACGCGAGGTTTTTGGACATCTGCGGCTGTCTGGACGCGCTTGTAAAAGGAGCACAGGAAAGCAGGCCGGACATTACAGTTGTGGCGGGCGACGTATTCCACGCGGCGCGGACGTGGAGCGACCGCGGACTGGAAGAGGTGGAAACGGCGATCAGATACATTCGCGAGCTCGAAAACATCTGCCCGGTGGTGGTGATGCGCGGCACGCCGAACCATGACGGTGAAAACCATTTTGAGATGCTCAAAACGGCTTTCGAGGGAGACGACAACGTGTATATCGTTACAAAACCGGGAGTCTGGACATATCACAGCTACGGAGGAAAAAAGGTCCAGATTGCGTGTCTGCCGGGATTTGACCGGGGATATTACAGGGCGCAGCATCCCGGCCTCTCGAAAGAAGAGGAAAACGAGGTATTCACGAAGGCCATCGCGGATATGATTATCGGGCTCAAGACCCAGTGCATTCCCGATATTCCGGCGGTGCTTGTGTCACATTACACCATCACGGGCTGCAACATGGAGAGCGGGCAGACGGCATTTCTTTCTCAGTTTGAGCCGGTTGTATATCCGGATACGCTGGCAGCAGCAGACTTTGACCTTGTGTGTTTCGGACACATCCACCGGCCTCAGAAAATCGAAGGATGCAGGAACACATACTACTGTGGCGCCGTCTCAGCGCTGAATTTCAACGACGAGGGGCAGGAAAGAGGCTATTGGATTCATGAGATCGGAGAGGGTGCGGGAAAATCAGATTTCAGACCGCTTCCCACGCGGCGGTTTTTAACAATCCGGCTGAAAGACGAGGATGTTGTGGCCGCCAACAGCGGGAGCTACGAGGACCTTCCCTTCAATCCGTTCGATGTGCAGGAGAAGATCGTGAGAGTGCTGTACGACTGCACGGATGAGCACAATAAGGCATTTAATCACGCTTTGTTGGAAAATCACCTGTATTCACTCGGAGCCTTCTGGGTACAGGAGATCACACCGCAGAAGATCACGATCACGGTGGACCGCAGGAGCATGGATGCAGATACCACGCCGGAGGATAACCTGAAAGACTACCTTGAGGAGAAGGGGATTGAGCCGGGGCGCGTTGGAGAGATCGTAGAGCTGGCGAGGCCCATCATCGCGGAAGTGACGGAAAAGGCGACGCAGGAACGGCATTCCGGCCTGTTTGTCCCGGTGGAGATTGAGGTCAAGAACTATCGCAATTACCGGGAAGAACACTTTTCCTTCGACGGAATCCGCTTCTGCACAATCAACGGCAGCAATGGCGTTGGAAAGAGCAGCCTGTTTATGGATGCCATGCTGGATGCGCTGTTCGAGGAGCCGCGGGAAGGCGAGTTGACGGGGTGGATATGCAACGCTCCTGACGTGAGAAGCGGAAGCATAAAATTCACTTTTCGGCTCGGAGAGCAGACATACCGCGTAACCCGCACCCGGCAGAAAAGCGGAAAGGCAACGCTGAATATCTCTGAGCTGGTAGATGGAGAATGGGCGGACCGTTCGAAGGAGAAGATCAGGGACACGCAGCAGGAGATCGAGAACATCATCGGCATGGACAGCCTGACGCTTAAAGCCTGCGCGCTCATCATGCAGGACCAGTATGGATTATTCCTGCAGGCGGACAAAGAGGCGCGCATGGACATCCTTGGAAGCATTCTTGGGCTTGGGATATATGGAAACATGGAGGAGGCAGCAGCGGACCGGGTAACGGAAACGAACAGGAGCATCCGGAGCCTTACGGACAGAGAGACGGCGATTCTTTCAGGGCTTCCGGACAGGCAGCAGCTTTCTGAGAGCATCAAAACGGCAGAGCTGCGGCTGGAAGCGCTGAAAAAAGATGAGGCAGACCGGACGGCAGAAATAGATGGCATGAAGGTCAGTCTCAACACACAGCTCGAAGCCGAAGCAAGAGTGATCAGGCTCAATTCAAGGATTTCTACGCTCACAGCTTCCAAAGCAGCGAAAGAGGCGAATAAAACGGCGCAGGTGGCCGTTATTGCCAGTGCAGACGCAGTCCTCGCAGAAGAGGCTCAGATCACTGAAGGCGTAGCGCGATACCAAACACTTTCCGAAAAAGAAAAAGTTGGTATCAAAGCGAAAGCGACATACGACGGTCTGAAAAAGCAAAAAGAACAGCTCGAACAGGAGATGGCTCGTGCGGAGGAAGGCGCGGCATCTGCCCGGCAGAAGAAATCAGCCCTCACAATCACAAAAATCGGCCCGATCAACGAAAGGCTGAGCAGGGAGGAAGAGCTGGCCGGAAAGCATGCGGAATATGCAAAATTGCAGGAAAAGCTCGCGGCCCTCGAAGTACAGGCCCCGAAGTGGGAGAAAAAGAAAAACGCGGTGCAGGCCGCCACTGATGCGCTGAAAAAGGCGGAAAGGGAATGGGAAGCAAAATCTTCCGGACTGGAAATCAGGATCAATACGGTCAAGGGCAAGGTGGAGCTGCTGGGAGACAGCGGATGCCCTTACCCGGAGAAGGCAACATGCAGATTCCTGAAAGACGCGCTTGAAGCACAAAAAGAGCTGCCGGAACTTGAGGCAGAGCTGGAAGCGGAGAGAAAGAAGTACATGGATACCCGGAAGGACGCACTGGAAGCCCTCACAGCCGCAGAAATGGCATTCAGCGAGGAAAGTTACGACCCTACCGAATTTGAGGCTGTACGGTCCGATTTGAGGGCAACAGAGCCGTATGAGAAGGAATATAACAGCCTTGAGGCGGCCAGAAACGAGCTGAAAATCATCAATGAACGCCTGGAAGAACTGGAAAAGCAGGAGGCAGAACATACGGCTGCGGCTGAGAAGGCGCGGGAAGAGCTTGCAGGAGTGATGGCGCAGATTGCGGAAGCAGAGGAAGCGAACCGCAATTACGAGGCTTTGCTGAGCGAGATCGAAGCGGCACGCAAGTGGCTGGAAAAGGAGAAGATGCTTCCGGCTGCAAAAGAGAGGAAGGCGGCAGCATCCGACAGACTGCTTGAGCTTATCGAAGAGATTGACCAGATCGAAAACGAGATAGCCGAAAGCCGGGAGGAGCTTGCAAAAGAGCAGGCGGCCGCAGTCGGAGTGGAAGAGCTGAAAAGGCAGGTAAGCGAGGCAGAGGGAAAGATCAGGCAGATGCAGGATGAGGCGCAGAACGTGACAATCACGCTCGGAGGGCTGAGAAAGCAGCAGGAGCAGGCAGCGGAGAGCATCATGCAGGCGGCAGAGCTGAGAAAACAGATCGTAGCGCTTACGGATACCGCGGCGGGGCACGAAGAGCTGAAAAAAGCGTTCTCGCAGGATGGTATACCGCACAACATTATCCGCAGCATTATCCCAATTTTCGAGGCGACGGCCACAAATATCCTCGGCCAGATGTCCGGCGGAAAGATGAGCGTTGAGTTTGTGACGGAAAAGACCCTGAAATCAAACAGCAAGAAGGAAGTTACGACGCTTGACATCATCATCAACGACAGTGACACCGGGCGGCTCCCGTATATGAGCAGGAGCGGAGGCGAGAGGGTGAAGGCAGCTCTTTCAGTGATACTGGCCCTGTCTGAGATTAAGCAGACAAAAGCCGGGGTGCAATTTGGATTTCTGTTCATTGACGAGGCTCCCTATCTCGATGGGACAGGGACACAGGCGTATTGCGACGCACTCGAAGCGATTCAGACGCGATACAGCGGAATCAAGGTAATGGCTATCACGCATGATGAAAGCTTTAAGGCCCGTTTCCCGCAGAGCGTTACGGTGTACAAGGACGAAAGCGGAAGCCACGTAAGGAGCGATTAAGGAGTTATCCGGGGATTTATTCCCCGGAAACCGAAGTAAGGAGGTGTAGCCGGTGGGACGGCCGCGAAAACAGACAGTCGATTACTTTCCGCATTTTGTAAGCACGGATAGTAAAACAAAATTTATTCTTGAACAGACTTGGGGAAACGATGGGTATGCCTTCTGGTTTAAGCTTCTTGAGCTTTTGGGGCGCAGCGACGGGCATTGCTACGACTGTTCAGACGTGGCGAGCACAAAATATCTTTCGGCCCTTACAAGGACGAGCGACAGCACGACGGAAGAGATTCTGAACACGCTGGCAGACCTCGGAAACATCGACAGGGAGCTGTGGAAGGAGCACCGGCTGATCTGGTGCCAGAGCTTTGTGGACAACCTGCAGGATGTGTATTCGAAGAGAACGGCGGTTATCCCGCAGAAACCTGTGATTGACCGCAAAAAGGAGCCGCAGCAGGAGAAAAAAGCAGATGAAAAGCCGAAAAAGAGAAAGAGCATCCTCACAGCAGAGCAGCAGGAGCTTTTTGAAAAATTCTATGCGGTTTACCCGAAAAAGGTTGACCGGGCCACCGCAGAAAGGGCGTGGGCGAAGATAGAACCCACGCCGGACGAAGAAATTACCCAACGAGTAATAAAGGCGGTAGAGGCGGCGAAAAAGCATGATAACCGGTTCAGGGAAAAACAGTATATTCCGAACCCGGCGAGCTGGCTGAACGCAAAAGGTTATCTGAATGAATACGATGAAGGAGGAGCAAATCGTGAGAACAGAACAGATGAACATGCAGGCCATAGGAGAGAGTTCAGGGGCTCATGCGGATTCATGGGACAGGGACAATGCGATCGTAACACCTGACGAAGCGAGGAAGAGGGGATACACATACAAGATGCAGCCTCCGGAGCCACGCACCTGCAAATTCTGCGGGAGGACCGTGCAAGCGCAGGGCATTGTCCTTGGCGGAGTCGTGTACTATTGGCGGCAGAACAGCCGCTGCACCTGCGATCAGGCGCGTGCATACTGGCAGGAATATGATCGGAAGCAGGCGGAAGAGGCGGAGCAGAGAAAGGATGCGGACCGCAACAGGGCCATGCAGGACAAGATCGACAGACTCATCGGAAAGAGCGGCATTAAAAAGCGTTTCCAGCAGCGGACATTCCCGAATTTCAAGACGGATACGCCGGGCCGCAGGTACAGTTACCGGATCGCAAAAGAATATGCAGACAATTTCGTATACCACCGGTCACGCGGGGATGGGCTGTACATAGAGGGAACAAACGGGACAGGAAAAACCCATCTCGCGGCGGCGATAGCCCTGCAGCTTATCGGCGAGGGAATCCCTGTGATCTGCAAGACTTCAAGCGACATGCTTATGGACATTAAGAGGGCCTTTGAGAGCAAGGAGGTCAAGGAAAGCGAAATTTTTGACATATACAGGAAAGTTGAGCTCCTTATCATTGATGATCTCGGAAAAGAGCAGTGCAGCGATTGGAGCATGAGTACGCTGTATTCCATCCTGAACGACAGGTACGAGGACATGAGGCCGACGATTGTGACGACAAACTATAACGTCGATGAGCTGATTGAGGCTCTTACACCGCGTGGGTCTGACGATACCAAGATAGTCGCTATTATCAGCCGCCTCAGAGAAACCAGCACAGTTATAACAATGGCGTGGGCCGATGCGCGGAGCGAGGCGTGAGGGAGGACGGCATGCAGGATGGCATTATCATGATACAGGCCCGCCGCTGTAAACGATGTGGACGGCTCCTGACGAGCAAAGAGGCAGTTGAACGAGGATACGGCTGCCAGTGTGCAACGAAGGCCCGGAAAGAGGAAGAGGAGAAGCAGCCGATACCCGGACAGAGAAGCATATTTGACTATCTATCAGAGGAGGAAAGCAAGAATGACGAGTGAAAAGGAACGGAAAAACAGGGAGGAGCTTTTCAGGTTTATGGCGGAAAACCCGGATTTACCTGTTGTGGCAATGGTTGATAGCGAGATTGTGGCAGACGACGGGTACGCCAGATGGATTGGAAGCTGGGGGAGCTGCTGCATCGGCAAATATATCAGCGGAGAGGAACACATCCATTTCTTTGAGGAAGATGATTTTGGCGAGATCGAGGAAGCGCTCACGGACGGGCCTTTTACCTACGAGGAATTTGAGAGCATGAGCGACGAGAAGGCAAAGAGCGTATATGATGCGCTTCCGTGGATTAAGGCGATCATCGTTAATATTGATACGCCATAGAAGGAGAACCGTATGGACAGATGGACAATCGAGGAGTTGGAAAAGATAGACGACATTGATTTTGCAGTAGCGATTTTGAATGAACGCAGAAACAGACTGAACCCTTATTCTCCATTATCGACAAAGCTCAGAGAAACAGTCAATACGCTTACCATGATTCGCGCAGAGAAGGAGAGATTTCTGGGCCGTATAACGGGGCAGCAGATAGAGGAGGCAGAAAATGTATAGAGCGTATTTACAGGAGGACACGGAAGAGCAGGACACGAAGCATAAATGCGAAATTTTCAACTGCCTCAGACGCGGTGGAAAGTATTGCTGCTTTTACTGCTCAAATAAAGGGCGCTGCACTAACCCGTGCTTGAATAACCCGGAACGATGCGGAAAGTTAATTGATTTAAAAACAAAATAGAGGGACAAGACCATGGCAGAGGTGAAAATCAGAAAAACGGAAACAGAGGGATCACATAACGCAGAAACAGTATTCGAGGCAAAAGACGTTGATACGATTCATATGGACGTGATTAAGGCATTATTCGGAGAGAAAAGCGGTATATCCGGAGCAGAAAGCGAAGTAAAAGTTTCAGATTGCGCCGAAAACGCAGGAATCCGCCACGATGTTGTGGCAATCTACGACAACGCAGGAATCCCCTCGATTATGCACCGCTTTACACTTGTGACCAACGCAAAGCTGTTCGGAGGCAGTGAAAAGCCTCACCCGGCATTTGTTATTGGGGGAGAGGTGTACGACGAGATTTACATTTCGGTCTATGAGAACTGCAACATCAATGGAAAGCCGTACAGCCTGCCTTACCAGAAAGCGTGGGTGAATATCACGAACGACGAAGCCGCGGCAGCGTGTTTCAGCAAGGGAGAGGGATGGCATATGCTTACGGCAGTAGAATGGGGCCTGCTGGCAAACATATCGCTCAAAAACGGGACTCTTCCACACGGAAACACGTACTCAGGAAAATATCATGCGGACGCAGAAGAGTGCGGAGAGTTATATGATCCGGTTTTTACTCTTACAGGAAGCGGGCCGGTCGCCTGGACGCACGATCACACGCCGGAGGGCGTACATGACCTTTCCGGGAATCATTGGGAAATGGTCAGGGGCCTCCGCGTAACGGGAGGAACGTTACAGGCAGCCCAGAATAACGACGCAGCGCTCGACATCGATCTTACTCCGAATGGAGACGGATGGCAAAACATAATGGATGATTGCGGAAAGCCCGTGAGGGCATCTGTGGATGAAGGGATTATCCTCACCGTAAGCGAGAACATTGATCGGGACTACGACGGAGACAATTGGAAGGATGTGACTATTGAATGCGAGAGCGAGCAGCTCAAGGAACTTGCCTTGTACGCCGGGGAACCTTACGCATACTTACACATTGACAGCACGGACGGAGAATACTTCCCAATTCGCGGCGGAAGTTGGGGCAATGGACCAACCGCAGGCGTGTTCTGCACGAGCATGACCGACTCACGCTCATTTTTGTCAAAGAACCTCGGATTCCGTTCCGCTTATTTCAAGAAGAGAAACTGATAACTGCACGCTGGTGAACTGGAAGGGCGGCGATAGCCGCCCGTTTAGGAAGGAGTGGTGGCATGGCGCATATCGAAACATGGTACGCCTGCCGGTGCGGAGCGTCATACAGTACAAGGAAAGAAGCCGTTGAATGCGCAGTCAGCCATGTGCATCCGGAACGCTGGGCAGTTGGAAGAACCGGAAAGGCAGTCAGGATATATGATAACTGGGCGCCGAACAGCGCTCATGGCGTAAATGGAGCCCTGATAGAAGCAGAGCTGAGCGATAACGTTGAACTTCGCAGACGGCAGCTTGCCGCAATGGAGGAAAAAGAAAATGCGAAAGAGAGAAGAAGAAAATCATTTACCTGAAATAAAGCGGCCGGAGGTGCTGAAAGCAGCAATTTCTACATACGGAGAAAAGGCACAAGCAGATGTGGCGCTCGAAGAAATGAGCGAGCTCACAAAGGCCGTTTTAAAATTCCGCAGAGCGACGGGGAAGGCGGACGACGAAGAGCGCGAACGCCTGCGGGAGAATATCGTGGAGGAGACGGCAGACGTGATGATAATGCTGGCACAGATGATTATGCTCTATGATAGGGACAATAAAATCCAGAGCATTGTGGATTATAAAGTGAACAGGCTCTATGAACGCCTCGGAATCGCGGGGAAGGTACTCGCAGAAGGGAGAAGGCAGGATGGGGATGAATAAAAATCAGGAGGGCTATCCGGACCCGACACCTGGGGAAGCATTTGACAACATTCTCCGGGAGGAGAGGCGGAAAGAGGCGGAGCGCGCGGCGGTAATCGGGAGTCTTATACCGATCATGAAGCGAACGGCAGAGCTGGTGGGATTTGAAGTGGCCGGGAGAATTGTGTTGCGGGATAAGGAGACAGGGAAGGAATACAGGTAGGAGAAGAACGAAAATGCAGAAAACAAAAATAGAGTGGTGCGATAGCACATGGAATCCGGTTACAGGATGCTTGCATGGGTGTGATTACTGCTATGCAAGAAGAATAGCAGACAGATTTTCGAGCCACGGAGAAAGGCGGGACGAAAGAGAAATCCATGTACTTGACGAGAGAGTTTATGGGGAGGAGTCAGAGAAGTCGGAGCCTTTCCCATACGGATTTGTGCCGACATTTCACCGGTATCGTTTAAACGAGTACGAGAAGAAAAAGGGACGAACAATTTTTGTATGCAGCATGGCGGATCTTTTTGGTTCTTGGGTTCCGGATAGCTGGATAGAGGAGGTATTCGCAGCTTGCGAGAAAGCACCACAGCACAGATATTTATTCCTGACAAAAAATCCGCAGAGATATATCGACCTTGCGCTGGCAAGAAAACTCCCGGCGAAAGATAATATGTGGTACGGAACGACAGCCACAACACCGGACGAGAAATTCTTTTGGGGCGGAGCGTGGCATACCTTTGTCAGCATTGAGCCGATACTCCGAGATTATTCGGGAGAAATAGGAGAGATGTGCGACACTTTTGCGCAGTGGGTAATCGTGGGTGCAGAAACAGGAAACCGCAAAGGAAAGATAATACCTGGCAAAGGCTGGGTAGATGCCATCACAAAGACATGTATAAGAAAAAGTATCGCGCTTTTTATGAAAGATAGCTTGATACCGATAGTCGGAGAGGAGAACATGAGAAGAGAGCTCCCGTGGAGGGAATAGGAGGCGCGCCATGGAAGATAAAATGCAGGTCAACGAGGCTAAAGAGATTATTTTTGGATATGTTTGCTGCGCCGTAGGAATGTGTGAGGTTTGCCCGTTTATCGGAGATTCTCCACTTTCACCATGCGAAGGAGAACGGCTGTTTGATATCAAGGAGGCTGTGGAAACTATAGCGAGGGAGCGGAAGAAACAATGATTATTATGGCTGCATTATTCGCCTTAATGTATGTGGTGGCAGTCGGCTCTATATACCTGATATGGAGCAAAAAAGAAAAACGATTAAGAGGGTGAGTTAATAATGTTTAAAGAAGGAGACATTGTAAGGTGGTTTTTAAACCCGCATCAGTATGTTTTGGGAGTAGTCGTAGAAGTGTGCGAGGACGGGACATATTGGGTTGAGCATAGCAACAGACAGCAGAGAAACTATAAAGAATCTGAACTGATGCTTGATAATGGCACAGAAAGGATAAAGAAACAGGAGGAATGAGATGTCATACGCTGAGAAAACGAGTATTTCTGTTGTAAAATCGAAAGCTGACATAGAAGAACTAATACAAAGGGCGGGAACAGGCAGCAGAGGCATGGAACAAAAGGACGGGTGAACAAAATGAGCGATGATTTAATCAGCCGGAAAGCGGTTATCGATATACTGCTGGAAAAACTCATCAAAAATGGAGACATGTATTTAGCGGCAGATGCACCAAAATGGGTCGAGAGCCTTCCGACAGCCTTTGATAAGGAAAAGGTTCATCGAGAGCTTATAGAATTGAGAAACGCAGAGATTTGTAGGCCAGATTCCATGAATAAATATGATGGAGCTTGGTCACAGGGAAGATATAGCGCGTTTTTGGATGCTATTAGAATTGTCGAGAAAGGCGGGATTGAATGAGGAGAACATATAAAAACTGCTCGCTACAGCGTAGATTTGGCATAGCAGGAAAAGATGGGAACGGGATGTGCATGGGATTTTCAAAAGATGAGAAAGACGATGAACCATGTGAGGCATGCAAAAAGTGCAAATTGCGCACAGGGTATGAGGAGGACGCAGAATGAGCAAAGCATTGTTTTGGATTGTATGGAACATTCCTCTTGGGCGGCTGGCGCCGATTGTACTTGGATGGGCGCTTAAAACAAAAGGTGAACAGATCGGCGATAAGGAGGAAATATGAGAGAAATACTTTTCACTGCAAACCGGAAGGATAACGGAAAGCAGGTAAAGGGATATTACTGCAAATGGAAGCACAAAGAATATTTCTTTTCTGGAGGAGCGCTGAATCGGGAGATTGACTGTATCATAGAGGTCACACCAGATGAGAAAATGATAAGGCACGTTATCGATCCAGAGACCTTACATAGATGCGATAGGCAGATGGCGGTAAAGGTAATTCGTAAAATACTATTTCCGGCTAAATGCGTTGCCGCGATCCTGCTTTCTCCACTGCTACTAATGGGGGTGGGTGCGTTGCTGGTGATACAGTACGAGGATCAGCTGCTCGATTGAAAGGAGAAGGCTTGAAACAGAGAAGATGTAAAGAATATGTTGGAGTGGCCTGTGTAGACGGGAGTTGCCCTATAGCCAGAATGGAAGAATACGAGGAGCGCGGCGTACCGATAGTGGAGAATTGTCAGGACTGTATTTACTATAAGGGCTGCGTGGATTACGACCTGAAAGACACGGAATACTGCGAGAAATGAGGCCGATATGATGGATACGATAGAAAGGCACTATAAATCAGTAGTAACAGGAAAGCGCAGTAAGGTAGCGGGAGAGTATTGGGAGCGCATGATTGGAGCCGCATGCGAGCATTACCGCATCAGAGGAATAGCGGAAATTTCAAAAACGCCGGAGCCGATGCGCCCGATTAAACCGCTCGGACAGGGGAAATTTATTGCGTACTACGAGAAGATGGCGCAGCCCGATTACAAAGGGACACTTTCCGGAGGGAAGGCCGTGGTATTCGAGGCGAAGCACACTGATACGGACCGCATGCAGCGCAGTGTGATAAGCAGCGAGCAGGAGAAGCAGCTCGATAGGCACGAAAAGCTTGGCGCAGAGTGCTTTGTGATGGTTTCGTTCCGGTTTGAAAAGTATTTTCGGATACCCTGGGCTGCCTTCCGCGACATGAAGGAGCGATATGGCCGCAAATACATAACGGCGGAAGATGTGAAGGAGTACGAAGTGAAATATATACATGGAATACTCGATTTCTTGCGCACCGAAAGGAGAGAATGATGGAGGAAATAAAAAATTGAATAAAAGCAAAATGTATATCCCTTACAGGAGTGTTTGCAGAAAAGTAAATTAAGCCACAGCAATAAGGAGGGCACGGCTGAAATGCAAAGCGAAAAAGGCATTGAAAACGAAAAAATGGAGATGATGCGGGAATATATCAAAGCGGAGATTGAGGCCGGAATACAGAGCATTGAAAAAAATATCCAGGAGGCTATCAACCTCGGGATTGCTGCGGGAGCAGAGGCAGGGGCGGCCGCGGCGGTAAAGGCTATTGAAAAGGAGCGGAAAAAAGCAAAAAAGCAGCAGTACGATTGGAGATACCGGAATACAAAACTTCTCCTGCGGCATTACAGGGCACTTAACGATCATTATAAGCATGCCATTTTCGACAAAGAAAGAGCAGCAGAGGAATACGAGTCCTTTAATGACATTATGGAGGCGATGAATGTCAACATTTCCGATGAGGCGCTGTATATCGAAAGCATTAAGAGGAGTTGCGCAAGAACAAAAATAATCATGAGTCACGTGAACAAGATGCTCGAATGCTATGAAATTATGTGCAGCAGATCGAGAAGGAAGTACGACGCGCGGCACTGGAGAATTATCGACGGCCTTTATATTTCAGACCTACCCATGACGGCGGAAGAGCTGGCGAAACAGGAAGGGATAGAAAAGAGGACGGTATATAGAGATGTTGACCTTTGCATATCGGACCTCACGGTGCTCCTATTCGGAATTGAAGGAATCGAAGGGCTCTGAAAAAATTTGAAAATTCACAAACATGTCATTTACTTTTCAATCCGGGGTGTGCTATACTGTATCCGTAAAATTTTGCGACGAGAACGCCGCTCTTTTGGGATTTCCGGAAGAGTGGCGTATTTTTTTGAGAGAAAATGCTTCAAAACGGGGCAAGCGCTGAAAAATAGAAGAGAAAAGCCCCAGAAAGGAGAGAAATGCAGGATATATGTTTCGGAATTGCCAGTTACCGCAGAGCGGATAATCAGCGCACGCTCGATTACCTTGAGCGCATGGGCATAGACAGGGAGCATATCATCATGTCGGTGCAGTGCGAAGAGGACAGAGCGCAGTACGAGAGAGCTGGCATAGGAAAGCGGGTTGGCAGACTGATTTACAGGGCTGGAAAGAATGTCAGCGATAACAGGAACACGCTGCTCGACAGCGTACCGCCGGGAGCGAAGCTTGTTATGCTTGACGACGACATCAACGCCATATGCAGACTCGACGGGAAAGGGCTGCGGAAGATAGAGAGCCGGGATGAATTTTACTCCATGCTCAAGAAAGGCTATACGCTTGCGGCAAGGCACAGGACAGTTGGCTTCGGCCTTTATCCGGTTAAGAACGCTTACTTTATGTCAACCGGATATGCGGAAAGAAACGTCGTCATAGGGACGCTTTTTGCCATTGTGAACACGGACCTCAGATTTGACGCAGAGATGGCGACGAAAGAGGACTATGAGTATTGCTGCAAGGCGATACGGCGGTACGGAGCCTTCGTCCGATTGAACAATTATGTATGCGACGCACAGCATTACACCAAGGGCGGATGCGAAGAGGCATGGAACGATAAGGCAGAGCTTTACAGGACAGCCCGGAGGCTGGCAGGGAGATACCCTGACATACTCGCACTTAACCCGAAACGGCCTGGAGAGGTCAAGATGAAGGGAAAAGGAGGACAGCGCAAATGAAAACTGCGGTCATGAAACTGAGCGATATTCATCCTGCGGCGTACAATCCGAGAGTGACGCTGAAACCGGGGGATAAAGAGTACGAAGCCCTGAAAAACTCGCTGGAGCGTTTCGGAGTGGCGGAGCCGCTTATCGTGAACGAAACCACAGGGAACCTCGTGGCCGGACACCAGCGATTGAACGTGCTGAAAGCGAGCGGAGCGACAGAGGTGGAAGTGGTTCTCGTGGAAATGGACGAGAAGAGGGAAAAACTGCTCAATATCGCTCTGAACAAGATTGACGGCGAATGGGACTATAAAAAGCTGGAAGCCATGTTCGAGGAGATCGAGGCCGAGGATATTAAGTTCACAGGATTTTCGCAGGAGGAGTTAGATAATCTTTTCGACGAAGGACTGCCGGATTGGGATGGCACCGGGGAGGATACGGAGGAGCCGGAAGAGGAAGAGGACGAAGAACCGAAGGCAGAAACGCCGGAGAAGCCCGCCGCCCTGAAAGAGTTTAACATCTTTCTTTCATTCCCGACGAAGGAAGCAGCGGAGAAGTGGCTGAAGGACCGGGGCGTAGACCTTGAGTATCAGGGAACGGCCCGGAATATCACGATCAGAATGGAGGGATTGGGCTATGGTACAGGAAATTAAGGTAACAGAGCTTAATGCAGCGCCGTACAATCCCCGTGTCGCGCTGGAGCCGGGAATGCCGGAGTGGGAGAAGATCAGAAAGAGCATTGAGGAATTTGGCAACGTGGAGCCTATCGTATGGAATAAGAGAACCGGAAACGTGGTAGGCGGCCACCAGAGGCTTTCCGTACTGAAAAGCATGGGGTATGAGACGGTCCCCTGTTCCGTGGTAGACCTCGACGAGAAAGAGGAGAAGCTGCTTAATCTGGCGCTTAACAAAATTAAGGGACAGTGGGACTACGACAAGCTGGAAGATATTCTGCGGGGATTCGATTATGAGGTGGCGACGGCCAGCGGATTCTCTGCGGAAGAGATTGCGATCATCCTTGCGAATAACGAGGACCTGCTGGACGACGATGAGGACTACGGCAAATGGGACGACGAGGAACCGGAGGAGCAGATCGTCGGCGGAAGCTATGTTATAACGCTGGTATTCGCAAGCGCAGAGCTGGCGGCGGAGTGGGCCGAGGGAGAAGGCTACAGCGACCATATCCGCGAAGGCTCCAATACGACGGTTATCCGGGTTGAGGATTAAGGAGGCGGTGTATGGAGAAGAAAGCAAAGGCACAGCAGCCGCTTAAGAAGAATTATAACAGCCCGCGGTGGAGCATGGAGATACCGGACTGCTCGATGCCTATGACCCTTGATACGTACAGCAAATGCGCATACAACTGCCTGTACTGCTTTGCATACTTCCAGAAGAGCCACACGCTCGACGGATACATCGGAGGAGAGGGAGTGCGGAGCATAGACCCGAAAAAGGTTATCAACCTGTTTGAGAGCGCAATGAAGAACGACAGGCAGGCCGTAACCAAGACGGAACTGCAATTCTTTCCGTACATACAGAACCGCCGGATAATGCAGTGGGGAGGGCTGGCAGATCAGTTTGACGAGTGGGAGCGCAGGCACGGCGTAACGCTTGAATTACTGAGGTATTTCGACAAGATAGACTATCCGCTGTCTTTTTCGACGAAAGCGGCATGGTGGACGCAGGATGAGCGGTACATGAGCCTGTTTGCACGGCACACGCACAACTGGCACGTGAAAATCTCCATTATCACGGCGGATGCGGAAAAGGCCCGGAAGGTCGAGAAAGGCGTGCCGTCCCCGCAGGAGAGGATAGCAGCAATCAAACGGCTGGCAGACCTTGGAGTGCATGTTACGCTCCGCTTGCGGCCGTTCATCCTTGGAGTATCGACGGACTTCAAAAGGCTCATATCCATGGCGCATGAGGCCGGGGCCGACAGCGTGACGACGGAGTTTTTCTGTATGGAGGCGCGGGCGAATGACTCCCTCAAGGCACGGTACGCAGAAATGAGCAAGGTCTGCGGCTTTGACATCTATTCATACTACATGTCGAACAGCAAGCAGCACGGATACAAGAGGCTGAGCCGCGGCATAAAGGCTCCGATCATACACGAGATGCGGGAATATGCACACAGCCTTGGAATGAGGTTCCATGTGAGCGACGCTTTCTGCCGGGAGTGCAACGATGCCTGTAACTGCTGCGGAGTGCCGCCGGAGTGGGGCGTGAGCCAGCAGGGGAACATCGGGCAGGCCATCATCACAGCAAGGGAAAAAGGGGAGGTACACTTCTCTGATATTCAGGAGGGAATTGACAGGTATTTCTCCTTCCCATGGTGCGGAGCAGCTGGGTACAACACAGGCAGCAACAAAGCTCGCGCACTCAACTACGATACGACGATGGCACAGTACCTTCGGGATAACTGGAACGCGCCCGGAAAAGGGACGAGTCCGGCGAAAGGCTATGGCGGCATCCTCCGGCCTGCAGGCCGCGACGAAAACGGGGATATTGTTTATAAATACGCACTAAAAGGAGAGGAGGGAAATGGCGACATGGAACAAAGATGAGAAGGCATGGGAACGTCAACCAAAAGAAAGCGCGAGAGCATATGAAGCCTTTGATTTATACCTCAAAATGGGTCCTGAACGAAGTTTGCGGAAAGTTGGTCAAGAGTTAGGCAAAAGCAATACGCTGATAAGCCGTTGGAGTAGCGCGTGGAACTGGCAGGAACGCTGCAGGGATTATGATAATTACCTGAAACGGCAAGAGCTGGAAGAACAGCGGAAAGCTGTAAAGAAAATGCAGCAGAGGCAAATCCAGACGGCCATGCTGATGCAAAAGAAAGCCGTTGAAGCTTTGGACAAACTTGACCCGGAACGGCTATCCCCAAAGGATATTAAGGAGTTTATAAAAATGGCTTCTGAGCTTGAGCGACTCAATAGAACCGCAGTGTCAAAGGAAGAATTTGAAGATTCTGAGGATAATGTTACGGTAGATATTTATCTGCCAGAAAAAGGAGGATGATTGCTACGCATAGGATCATACGTCCACAGAAAGGGCCGCAGGAAAAATTCCTTGCCTCAGATGCTGACATTGTGGTATACGGAGGGGCGGCAGGCGGAGGAAAGACGTACAGCCTTTTGATGGAACCATTACGCTATATGAACGTCAGAGGGTACCGCGCAGTTATATTCCGGAAAAACTATAATCAGATCAGCTCTGCCGGGGGACTATGGGATGAAAGTCTTTCGCTGTATACGGGAATAAAAGGAGCAATTCCCTCAAAAAGCCCTAAATACAATTGGACTTTTTCCGGAAAGGCCCGTATGGATTTTGATTATCTTTGGAGAGAGGAAGATGTATACAGTTGGCAAGGATCACAGATAACATATATTGGATTTGACGAGCTGACGCATTTTACAGAGCGCCAGTTTTTTTATATGCTCTCAAGAAACCGTTCCACCTGCGGCGTAAAGCCATACGTCAGGGCAACGTGTAACCCGGATAGCGATTCCTGGGTCGCTAAATTTATTTCGTGGTTGATTGATCCGGAGACTGGATATCCAATTCAGGAGCGCAGCGGAAAAATAAGATATATGGCTCGCGTTGATGAGGATAAACTGATTTGGGTGGAATCCAAAGAGGAACTAACCACAAAAGGGATTTTGCTGGAAGAAATTAAGAGCGTGACTTTTATCGCAAGCACGTTACAGGATAATAAGATTTTGCTTAATTCTGACCCAAGCTATCTGGCGAATCTTAAAGCCCTTCCGCTTGTTGAGAGGGAACGCCTCCTCTATGGCAACTGGAAGATCAAGCCTGCGGCCGGATTGTATTTCAGGAGAACCCAGATCGGAACCATCCTGAAAGAGCTTCCGC